>Ga0335085_10000992_pt1 | contig 67558 bp, 53 predicted proteins | sample Lox_Sample_45_FD_206712 | JGI IMG/M metagenome (GOLD analysis project Ga0335085, IMG submission 206712) | Soil microbial communities from Loxahatchee National Wildlife Refuge, Florida, United States - Lox_Sample_4.5 | ecosystem: Environmental > Terrestrial > Soil > Wetlands | place: USA... | reverse complement strand
CAGATAGGCTTGCTCAGGATTGTAGGCTCGAAATCTCATAAACAGGACACCTCCACTGCTATTATCGCCGAGGTGTCAAGAGGGGTGGCTTTCGAGAGCTGAGTTCTCACACAGACTCTTCAGCCCCTCCGAATCCTGCAAAATCGAGGTTTGTGTTCAAATGTGAAACCGACGTTGTAGCGGCGGGGCTGAAGCCAGGCTGAAGCCGCGCCCTTTTCGAATCCTGCTGGGGTGTGAAGACGGGATGTGGTCCTACATCCCTCCCTTCTGAACCTCGGGCTCCGAGATAAATCCGAACGGCCTTACGCATCAATAAGATTCCGGCTTCGTTCGTCACCCTTGGCTCTGCCCATGCGTGCTTGTTTACGTAAACACGTCCGTCCGTTTACGTAAACAGGTCCAGAAGCCCGATCATCACCCCGTTTCGGCTGAAGAACGATCCGTGAGCGGTCAGAATCCCGAGTCAAACTCTCAACTCCTTAAGCATCAATTACATTCCCGCTTCGTTCGGCGCTTTCCGGCTGGAGTTTCTACGTTCATCGCACGGCCAAGATAGCCTTCCCACGTGGCACGGGCTCCGATATACTGCTCCAGCCCGTGCGTTGCCGCCGGCGGCCGGGCGTAAGAGTCTGCGTGGAAACCGCGCGCTGTAGCGGCGGTCTCTGACCGCCGGCTTTTGAATCAATCATTTCGGCGATCAGAGATCGCCGCTACAGCACGTTGCGGCACGCTTTCACACAAACTCGCAAGGCCGAGCCCGCTCGAGCGCAAGATCGATCGACCCTAACCACCGCGATCGCCTGTCAGTCCAGACGTCGAACCGGGTTCCACCACTCGTGGGCCAAAATCGAGGCGATCTCCGACCCTATCCCGGCAGCCTCACCTTCGTATAGCATGAAGGTGGCCGCCTGTCAAGTCATTGTAAGGGATCTTTGTTGCGGTCGTAGCGTGTAATTGTAGGCTACATTTTCGGCGATCATGCGCGGCACCCGGCGCCCGGGATCCGGTGTGGTCCCTGGGATGGCCCTGGGATGGTCCCCGCCCCACCCCCTGCCGACGAACGTCCAACCGCCGTCAGACCGGCGCTATAGTAATGGTTGTAGCCATATTCTGTGATCTGTAATCCTCAATAGTTGTGCCCACCAGGCCACAAGGGCCAGGCTGAGGAGAGGAGGCTCACAAGTGAAATCGAGCATTAAGCTGGGAAAAGTTGCAGGCATCAGGGTCGGGCTTCACTACAGTTGGTTCATTATTGCCGCCCTGATCGCTTTTTCTCTGGGAGAACAGTTTCATCAGACCAACTCGAGCTGGGGCCCGGGCCGAATTTGGGGCACTGCGGTGGTCACCGCCGTGCTTTTCTTCGTTACCTTGCTGTTGCACGAACTGTCTCATTCGCTGGTCGCCCAGGCGCACGGAATGAAGGTGAAGGAGATTACGCTGTTTGCACTCGGCGGCGTTTCTCAAATCGAAAGTGACGCCCCTGACGCGAAAACCGAATTCTGGATGGCGATCGCAGGACCCGTGGCCAGCCTCGTTATTGGATTTGGCTGCCTCGTTTTTGCGGCGGGCCTCGGGTGGCATCGTTCGACCGAACCGCGGACGGAAGTGACCGCGGTCCTCGTCTGGCTGGGGTATATCAACGTCCTTCTCGGCATCTTCAATTTGATTCCGGGGTATCCGCTCGATGGCGGCCGGGTTTTCCGCGCTATCGTCTGGACGGTTACCAAGAGTGTCGATCGCTCCACGCGCATCGCTGCGCGGACTGGGCAGATTGTCGCCTTTCTGTTCATTTTCTACGGAGTCTGGAGTTTTTTCAGGGGCGCCGGCCTTAACGGCCTTTGGATCGCCTTCATCGGCTGGTTTCTGATGGAGGCAGCCAAGAGCAGCTATGCGCAAGTGGAAATCGCGTCTGTTTTTCAGGGCATGCGGGTTTCGGAAGTCATGTCGCACGACTGCGCCATCGTCAATCGCAGTATCAGCCTGCGGGAGTTGGTCGATAACTACGTCTTGAGGGCCGGCCAGCGCTGTTTCGCGGTGGAGGACCGTGGTCACTTCATGGGCCTCATTACCCTGCGGGATGTTGGCGCCGTCCCCCGCGACCGGTGGGACAACACCACGGTGGGCGAGGTCATGCGATCCTTGGGAGAACTGCATACCATCACTCCTGACACGCAGGTTTTGGACGCGCTAAAGTTGATGGCTGCCAATGACGTTAACCAGCTCCCGGTGGTAGCGAATGGCGCTTTGCAGGGTACTGTCACCCGTTCCCATCTCATGCAGTTGTTGCAGGCGCATTCTGAGCTGCAACTCTCGGGCCCGCGTCATCTACCGTTGAATCGAAACCAGAAAGGATTGACATCGTAAGCTTCGGCCACGCGGTGCTTGGGGCGAACACGGGTATATTCTGAAATGGCGCCCGGTGCGCCTGGGGCTGGCGTATGGGCATTCTCGCCCTTGCGGCGATTTCCGACTCGACATGGAAATGGATCCACCGTCTGGGAGGACCTGGGCTGATCGTGCTCGGCCTCGCCGACAACACGCCCTTTGTCTCTGCGCCGGCAGGAAGCGTGGACGTATTGGTCATTTTGCTCTCAGCCCATCGCCCCGCATGGTGGGGCTATTACGCCTTCATGGCGACGGTGGGGGAAGTGCTTGGCGGTTTTATGACCTATCGGCTGGCCAAAAAAGGCGGCCAGGCGGTGTTGGAAACGAAGATGGGGAAGCCGCGCGCGGAGAAAATCTACCGGCGATTCCAGAAGCGCGGGTTCATGGCGGTGTTCACCGGCTCTTTGCTGCCGCCGCCCTTTCCTTTCACTCCCGTCGTGATGGCTGCGGGCGTGATGCAGTATCCGCGCAAGAAGTTCCTGTCCGCGCTGGCGGCGGGGCGTGCTCTGCGTTTTTCCGTCGTGGCCTTTCTGGCGAGGATTTATGCGCAGCAAATGATCGGCTTTTTTTCGCAGCACGACCGGCCGTTACTGTATCTTTCGATCTCACTGGCGGTGACCGCTGGCATCGGCGCGCTGGCCTTCTTTAAATGGTACCGGCCTAAGGCACGACATTAAGCAGGCAGGCTTCGGACATAGTCACGGGCTTCACCCGAAAACATTCGCATACACGTTCGACCCCATCGGCCACTCGCTGGTGGGTCAATAATGGGACGGGCATCCGGGTGTTCAGCGAGCGCGTCCTAATTTCTGATGGGATGAAATATTCAAACTCAACCGCTACGAGCCCGCAAAAAGCCGCCGAACCGGAGGACTCCAGACACCCCGGCCGAACCGACTCAAACGCCGAATTCACCGCCTCGGGACTGACCCAGGCGGAGGCCGAGAAACTCCTGGCGCAATACGGTTCAATGAGATTGCCGAGAAGAAAGTCAACCCGGTAATCAAACTCCTTTCCTATTTCTGGGGGCCCATTCCCTGGATGATTGAAGCCGCAGCGTTGCTTTCTGCCATCGTGCGGCATTGGGAAGACTTCACGATCATCACAGTTCTCCTGTCTGGAAACGCGATGGTGGGATTCTGGGAGGAATTCCAGGCGGGGAACGCCATCGCCGCGCTCAAGGCACAGTTGGCGCTGGAAGCTCGCGTGAAACGCGATGGCGCTTGGATGGTGGTGCCGGCCCGCGAACTGGTACCCGGGGACTTCATCCGCCTCCGGCTGGGCGACATCATTCCGGCCGACGCTCGCCTGCTTCAGGGCGACCCCATTGAGGTCGATCAGTCCGCGCTCACCGGAGAGTCCCTGCCGGTAGCGCACAAGACCGGGGAAACCGTTTACTCGGGCTCCATCGTCAAGCAGGGCGAGATTGAAGCCGTCGTGCAGGGCACCGGCAAGAGCACATACTTCGGCAAGACCGCCAGTCTGGTCGCGGAAGCCCACACGGTCAGCCACTTTCAGAAGGCGGTCCTGAAGATCGGGGACTACCTCATCGTCCTCGCGGTTGCGCTGGTGGTGCTGATTCTGTGCGTCGCGCTCTTCCGCGGCGACGAGATGATGACCACGCTTCAGTTCGCGCTGGTGCTCACCGTGGCTGCAATCCCCGTCGCGATGCCGGCCGTCTTGTCGGTAACCATGGCGGTAGGCGCCCGCGTCCTCGCCGCCAAACAGGCCATTGTAAGCCGCCTGGCGTCCATCGAAGAGCTGGCGGGCATGGACGTGCTCTGTTCAGACAAGACGGGCACGCTCACCCAAAATAAACTTACCTTGGGCGAGCCGTTCGCGATTCCTGGCATAACCGGCGACGAGGTCATCTTGGGCGGGGCCCTTGCATCGCGCGCCGAGAACGAAGATCCCATCGACCTCGCAGTGCTCGCGGGGGTCAAGGATGGCACGCACCCGTCGAGCTACCGGGTCACCCACTTCCAGCCGTTTGATCCCGTCCACAAGCGCACGGAGGCGGACGTCTCGGCTCCTGGCGGCCAGACGTTCAAGGTCACGAAGGGCGCGGCGCAAATCATCCTGGCGCTAGCCGCCAATCGTAGCGAGGTGGAAGCGCAGGTTGAGAAGGCAGTCGATGAATTCGCCGCAGGCGGCTTCCGTTCGCTCGCTGTGGCGCGCACGGATGACCAAGGAAAGTGGCGGCTTCTCGGCGTCCTGCCCCTTTACGACCCCCCACGCGAAGATTCGAAGGCCACCATCGCGCAGGCCAAGCAAATGGGCATCAAGATGAAGATGGTGACGGGAGACCAGATTGCCATCGCGCAGGAGACGGCGCGCCAATTGGGCCTGGGAACCAACATCATGGACGCCCGTGTTTTCTCGGAAACCAGCCATGCTCAGGCCGGCCAAACGGATGACATGATCGAAGCCGCCGACGGGTTCGCGCAGGTCTTTCCGGAGCACAAATATCACATTGTCGACGTGCTGCAAAAGCGCCAGCACATTGTGGGCATGACCGGCGACGGCGTTAACGACGCACCCGCCCTCAAGAAGGCCGACGCCGGCATTGCCGTCTCCGGCGCCACGGACGCTGCCCGCGCCGCTGCCGACATTGTGCTGACCACACCCGGCATCTCGGTGATCGTCGACGCCATCAAGGAGAGCCGCAAAATCTTTCAGCGCATGAACAGCTACGCCATCTATCGCATTTCCGAAACGGTGCGGGTTCTGTTGTTCATGACGCTCTCCATTCTGGTCTTCAACTTCTACCCCGTGACGGCAGTTATGCTGGTGTTGCTGGCGCTATTGAACGACGGCCCCATCCTGGCCATTGCCTACGACCGCGTCAACTATTCGAACCAGCCGGAAGCCTGGAATATGCGCCGCGTCCTTAGCGTCTCGAGTCTCCTGGGCCTCGCGGGCGTGGTGGCTTCTTTCGGATTGTTCTACCTGGCGGAGCGTACCTTCCACCTCGGCCGAGGTGCCATCCAGACGTTCATGTTCCTCAAACTCGCGGTCGCCGGCCACCTCACCATCTTTATCACCCGCACGCGGGGACCGTTCTGGTCGTCGCGCCCCGCGCCCATTCTGCTCTGGTCGGCCGTGGGGACAAAATTGCTCGCCACGGCCGCGGCCGCGTGGGGCATCTTCATGGCGCCCATTGGCTGGCACTGGACACTCGTCATTTGGACGTATTGCCTGGCATGGTTTTTTGTAAATGACTGGGTCAAGCTTGCCGCCTATCGAATTTTCGCGCCGGATCGCTCGGGGCTACTGACCAAAGTTGGCTTACACCCAAGGGAGGATTGACCCGGGCAGGTCTCCCCGCGCACGCATCCGCGGGCGGCTGGGCTTCCTCGGCGTCGAACTGAATGAAACGTGCAGTGCGGAGACGGCAGGGGTGATTTCCACTGACTCCAGCCGGGTCGCGGTCCGCGACACTCGCACCTACGAAGCACGCATGATCGCCAAGACCGCGTGCCGCGTTCTCGGCCTCGGCTAAAAAAGGAGCATTGAACCGTGAAGGCAAATACTCTTTCCCCGGAGCTACTTCGTAAGATGGATGCGTATTGACGCGCCGCCAACTATCTCTCGGTCGGCCAGATTTATCTTTACGATAATCCGCTGCTGAAACGGCCGCTGACGCTCGCGGATGTGAAGCACCTGCTGCTGGGTCACTGGGGCACGACGCCCGGGCAGAACTTCATTTACGCGCACTTGAACCGGGTGATCAACAAATATGACCTCGATATGATCTACGTCTCCGGCCCCGGACACGGCGGGCCGGCCGTGGTGGCTAATACGTATCTGGAGGGCACTTACAGCGAGATTTATCCCAACATCAGCCAGGATGAGGCGGGTTTACGGAAGCTTTTCGTGCAGTTTTCGTTTCCCGGCGGAATTCCCAGCCACGCCTCGCCCGAATGTCCGGGCTCAATCCACGAAGGCGGCGAGTTGGGATATTCACTCAGCCATTCTTTTGGAGCGGTACTCGATGACCCCAACTTTATCGTCGCCTGCGCGGTGGGCGATGGCGAGGCGGAAACCGGCCCTCTGGCGACGTCGTGGCAGTCCAACAAGTTTCTCAATCCGGCCACCGATGGCGCCGTGTTGCCCATCTTGCACCTCAACGGTTACAAGATTGCCAATCCCACCATCCTGGCGCGGATCACGCACGAGGAGTTGGAACAGTTTCTCCGCGGTTGCGGCTGGACGCCTTACTTTGTTGAAGGTCACGAACCCGCCCTTATGCATGAGGCTATGGCTACAACACTTGACTCCGTGGTGGAGGAGATCAAGAAAATCCAGCAAGACGCCCGCGTCCACGGGCATACCGCGCGTCCGCGATGGCCGCTGATCGTCCTTAACTCCCCGAAGGGTTGGACGGGACCGAAGGTGGTTGATGGACTCCAGATTGAGGGTACCTTCCGCTCGCACCAGGTGCCGCTCTCCGACCCGGCGACGCATCCTGAACACCTTAAGTTGCTTGAGGGGTGGCTGAGAAGTTACCGGCCTGAGGAATTGTTCGATGCGCAGGGCAGGCTGAAACCGGAACTGGCCGAACTCGCGCCTAAAGGAGACCGGCGCATGGGCGCGAACCCTCACGCCAACGGCGGCATTCGGCTCCGCGATCTGCGGATGCCCGATTTTTGCGATTACGCCGGCGACGTGCCCGCGCCGGGAGCTCCGGGGATTGGTGACACACGTGTGCTCGGTCCTTTTCTGCGCGATGTGACGAAACTGAACGGCGAGCGGCAGAATTTCCGCATCTTTGGCCCCGACGAAACTATCTCCAACCGCCTGGAAACTATTTTTCAAGTCACCGAACGCCAGTGGAATGCCGCCACTCTGCCCAATGACGAATTTCTTGCCCCCACAGGCCGCGTGATGGAGATGCTCAGCGAGCATCAATGCGAAGGCTGGCTGGAGGGCTATCTGCTCACCGGGCGGCATGGGCTGTTCAACTGCTACGAAGCGTTCATCATATCGTGGATTCGATGTTCAACCAGCACGCCAAGTGGCTGAAGGTCACCGCGGAGCTGCCGTGGCGGCACAAAATATCCTCACTGAACTACCTGCTGTCCTCCATGTGTGGCGACAAGACCACAACGGCTTTACCCATCAGGATCCCGGGTTTATCGACCACGTCGTGAATAAGAAGCCCGAGATCGTACGGGTTTACCTTCCGCCCGATGCCAACTGCCTGCTGTCAGTCGTGGACCACTGCCTGCGCAGCCGTCATTATGTCAACGTCGTAGCGGCGGGCAAACATCCGGCGCCGCAATGGCTCAACATGGAGGCAGCCGTCAAGCACTGTAGCGAAGGCATTGGCATCTGGAAGTGGGCCAGCAATGACCAGGCGGTCGCGCCCGACGTGGTGATGGCCTGCTGCGGGGATGTGCCCACACTGGAGACGCTCGCCGCCGTCTCCATCATGCGCCAGCATCTGCCCGAACTGAAAATCCGCGTGGTGAACACTGTTGACCTCATGAAGCTCCAGCCGCAAAGCGAACACCCGCATGGTTTGAGCGACATGGATTTTGACGAGCTCTTCACCAAATCGAAGCCGGTGATTTTTGCCTTCCACGGTTATCCCTGGTTGATCCACCGGCTGACTTACCGCCGCACCAACCACAACAACTTCCACGTCCGCGGTTACAAGGAGGAAGGCACCATCACCACTCCTTTTGACATGACGGTGCTTAATGAGATGGACCGATTCCACCTGGTGATGGACGCCATCGACCGCCTGCCTCAAACCGGTGATAAGGGCATTTACCTAAAGCAGCAGCTCCAGGACAAGCTGATCGAGCACAAGCAATATATCCGGAAGTATGGCCAGGATCTACCGGAAGTCCGGAACTGGGAATGGAGCAATCCCCACTAATTTCACCAACTTTGAAATCTTCTGTGCTTTTGCTAAAACAGAACTGGCACGGCAAGCTACGCGATGCATCCCGCAGGCCTTCCAGCCGAAAGTGCGCCCAAAACCCAATTTGTATCGTTTCTTTGCGCTTTCCAGGGTCCTGAAACGAGAACGTTTCTAAGTTATTGCTGCTAAGGCGAACAAATATTTTTGCAGTTTCTCACGGGCGCCCACTTTCCCATTTCATCTAGTCACACCGAAAGATCGCTCATAGTTCGTTGTTTGTCGTTCGTGCATAGCAGATCGCTGCGGGCACTCCCCAGCACCGGCGGCCACCGTCACCGGGCATGTATAATTGTGACTCTATGCACCATCTTAAGGGTCTAATTCATGCATCAGCGCTATTCTTCTGCGGGTTGACGATGTCGGTCTCCTGCGCTTCTGCGGTGTCTTCCTGGACTGGCGCCTTGCACGACGCCGCCGGGAATCCCGTCGCCGGGGCTACTGTCGAATTACATTCGGAGCAGGGAAGCCAGCAGTACACAGCAACCACTTCGGCAAGTGGCGCATTTGCGTTTACCGACGTTGCCGCGGGCAGCTATTCGGTGAGCGTCACGAGTGGCGACTCTACGTGGAAGGCGGCGTCTCCCTTGGTGATCGCCGACGGAGCCGCGTTGACCGCCGGATTGCAGCTTTCCTCGCAACCCCGGGAGTTGCGTGTGACAGCGGCGGGTGGCGGTTCGACGCAGACTGGCCAGGCCGGCCAGGCCAGTGGCGGCCAGGAACTCTCCAGCCGCCAGGTCTCCAGCCTGCCTCTCAACCAGCGCGACTTCACCACGCTACTGCTGCTGGCGGCGGGCACCATGACGGATGCCAATGGCGCTGCTAATTTCACCCAGCAGTTTGCGGTGAACGGGCAGCGCGGCGTCACCACCGTCTTCGCCATCGACGGAGCTGACACCACCGATCCTGAAATGGGCGGCGCGACATTCAACAACTTCAACGTGGAGGCTATTCAGGAAGTTCAGTCAAGCTCCGGCGTGATGCCGGCCGAGATCGGCCACGGGGCCGCGAGTTACACCAACCTGGTGACTAAGTCGGGCACCAATCAGGTGCATGGCACCGTCTTCGAGTTTCTACGCAACGCCGCCTTCGACGCCCGGAACTTTTTTGACCGCAAGAACGTCGCTGACGAGGGTCGTATTCCCCCGTTTGTCCGCAATGAGTTTGGCGCTTCAAGCGGTGGTCCCTTGGTGATTCCCGGGGTTTACAATGGCCGCGACCGCACGTTCTGGTTCGCCGAATACCAGGGTTTCCGGCAGGTGCTGGGCACCACCCAGGTTTTAGCGGTACCTACCGTGGCCGAGCGGCAGGGAATTGACACCGCGACCGTTCCCGGCGATACCCTGACCATTCCTGTGAATCCTGAGGTGGCGCCGGTTCTGGCGGGCTATCCAATCCCGAATGATCCGCAGGGCGTTTACGGGGCGCGCACTTATGCCACCTCGTCTCCGGTGAGGACGACCACAGACCAATTCTCGGTACGCATCGACCACCGGATTTCCAGCAAGTCAAGCGTGTTGGGCCGGTTCAGCCTGAACCAGGTAACGGGTCCTCTCACCAATCCTGATCAAACGGCGATTGACCCCAGTTTCGCCGTCCAGTTCTACGATCACCAGCGCAACGCCGTGCTGAGATACACGCGCTCGCTCTCCCCCAACCTGATTTCGGAAACGTCTGTGGGCTACATTCGCAGTACCCCGATTTTTCCCACGATGAACCACGTTCAGCCGGCCCTCGCATTTGCGGACGGGCTCTTTGAGGGCTTCAACACGGCGGACGGTTCCATTACGGGCTCCTACACGAACCTGTTTCAGTTAAGGGAGGATACGAGCTACACTCACGGTTCGCACACGTTCAAGTGGGGAACCGAAATGCGCTTCAACTTTGATGCCTCCGTTTTCGGCGTCAATCCCAACGGGCTGTACTCCTTCGGCGGAGGAACGGCCTATTCGCCTGTGCTGATCACCTCGGCCAGCGGCAAGCACAACATCCTGCCCGGCGATCCGCTGCCTGATTCTCTTACGGGGCTGCTGACGGCGGCGCCTTACTCCTACACCGTGAGCGCCGTCCCTGACTTCATAGGACAGGGCAACAAGTTTGACGAGGCGGCGATCCGCCGGCAGGCCTACGAGTTCTACTTCCAGGACGCGTGGAAAGCTACGCCCCATCTAACCGTCAGTTACGGCCTGCGCTACCAGATTAACAGCCACATCAAGGAGGCGAAAAACCGCACCTCCTCACCCGAGATTATCGGCCCGGACGGCCACTACACCACCTTTTGGACGCCAGGCGCCACGCAGCCTCTCCTCTACGCTCCCCAGCCTCCCTACGCCATGGATTGGAACGGCTGGGGGCCACGCCTCGCGATGGATTACGCGTTGGGCACCCACACCGTGCTGCATGCCGGCGGCGCCATCGTCACCATTCTGCCTAATCTGTGGCAAGACAATTTTCTGACAGGCGCCATACCGTTCTCCTTCAGTCCTTTCGTCAGCGCTCAGCCGGGAATTCCAGTTCCGTTTGAGAATTCAGTTATCCCGGTGAACCTGCCACCGGTTTACACGCCCCAGGGTGAGCTTCTGGTACCCAACGGTGATACCACGAAGGTGCCCGCCAACACCCCCATTGATCTCACGCGCTTCCAGAATGACCTGGCGGCGCTCACGCCCGGGCATCAGGTGCAACTACTCAACATGCTGGGCATTGCCCGGAACTTTCGTAACGGGTACATTGGCAGCTACACTGCGGGCTTCGATCGCAGTTTTGGAGACGTCAAGTTCAGTGCCGCGTATGTGGCCACGGTAGGCGTGCATCTTGCGAACACGTCCATTCCCAATAGTTACGGCGGAGCTTCGCCTGCCTTCGCGCCTTATACTCAGTTTAATTCTGCCGGACAGCCCATTTCAGGATTTGGTCCCGAATTCCTGATGGCGACGGGGTCGCACTCCAGTTACAACGCGCTACAGGCCAGCGTGGGGAAGACCTCCTCCAAGGCTGGGCTAGGATTTCAGGCTAGCTACACCTATTCCAAATCGCTGGATGATACGAGTGCCGTGCTGGGCGGGCTCTTCCCAAGCGGCGGGCCGGTGTTACAGGTGCCGCCGCAGAATCCCTGGAATCCAGGAGCTGAGAAAGGGCCGTCCACCTTCGACGTTACCCACGTTTTCACGGTCAGCGTGATCCAGATGCTGCCCTTCGACCGCATTGGCTTCCTGCGACCTTTGGGTAGGCCTTTGACGGCCGGCTGGCAGTTCCTCAACATCACAACCTTGATGAGCGGCCCGCCCTTTACGGTGTACTCCGGGATTCAGCAGACGGGCGCTGGAGCGGGTGGGACAGACCGGCCGGATCTTGTGGCGCATCCGGACTTTTCCACCAGGCGGACCGTGCGCGAGGATTACTTCGGCCGCGGCGCGAACAACCCGTCATTCTTCAGCATCCCGATCGGTGTTCCCGGCGGAACGGGTCCGAATGAGGGCCGCTTCGGAACTCTCGGACGCAGCACATTTCGCGCTCCCGGCTTCACGGATTATGATGTGGCTCTCATCAAGGACACGCCGTTTGGCAGCCGCGCAGGCGCCGAATTGGGAACCGTGGAATTTCGCGCCGAGTTCTTCAACATATTTAACCTGGTGAACTTCGGCCTGCCGTCGAACATCGTGCGCGGCAGCGGCTTCGGCATCATCAACAAGACGGCGGGAAACTCGCGGCAGATTCAGCTTTCCTTAAAGCTGATTTTCTAGATGGCGGTGTAAGAGATGTTTCGGAACGCGCGTTCTTCAACGCGCCCCGCGCACGGTGTAGTCGCGGTTCACGTTGCGCTCGCCGCGCGCCATCAACTTGCGAGCTCTTTGCTCCGAGGCGATACCGCCGCGAGCTCCGAGCGCCATGGAGTTCAAGGCTGCCATCGCATTCGCGAACTCGAGACTCTCTTTGAGGCCCCAGTCTCGAACGAGTGCGTAGATGAAGCCGCCGTGGAAGACGTCCCCCGCGCCGGTGGTATCGACGGCATCAATGTGGAACCCCGGCGAGTAATGGAAGCGACCCTCCGAGAACACCAAGGCGCCGTCGCGTCCGAGCGTCACCCCAACCAGGCGGCCCTTGGACAGGGTGGCCAGACGTTCCAAGGCGCGGAAGGGGTCGCGCTCGCCGGTGGCAGGGGCGATGAAGTCCGAGGAAGCGATGAGGTAGTCGATCAGTGGTATGAGGCCTTCGATGCCTGGGCAAACGGCGTCCAGATCGGCCACCACCGGGACGCCGGCCTTGCGGGCAAGGCGCGCCGTTCGTTTGCTGGCGGGAAGGTCAGTGGCGTCGAGATGCAGGGCGCGGGCCCCGGCCACGACGGCTGCGGGAATATCCGCCGGGTTCCATGATAGCCGGGGATCGCGCTCCCAAAGAACCACGCGCTCGCCGGTGGTGGTGTCGAGAATGATCTGTGAGATTCTGCTTCGCGCCCCCTGGGCGGTTCGGAGATGAGTCAGGTCGATTCCTTCCCGCCGCAGGCTCGCCGCCTGGAATCGTCCCGTCTCGTCGTCCCCGACGGAGCCGAGGTAGCGGACCCCCAGTCCCAGGCGCCGGCAGGTCACGAGCGCGGTCGCCACAGACCCGCCCGCCTCCCGGCTGATGGCGTCGATTTTTTCCTTTCCCCCCGGGGAAGGGAAGACCTTTACCCTCATCACCGTGTCGGTAGCATTTTCGCCGATGCCCACAACTTCGATTGCCTGTTGCCTCAATCTGCTCCTCCGTAGGCCGAGGCGTTAATCTACAAGGCTCGCGCCGGCAGCGCAACCCCAAAAACAGAACCGCAGGAACAGAGTCTCAACCTGACGTCACGACTGGAGCCCGACAACGCTGCCTCCAGTAGCGAAGTCGGGCTTGTCCGGCTAGTGCGGCTTGCGCCCTGACGCTCAGTGGTTCCGGTTGGTCGGCCAGTGGGAAAATCAGGGCAATCTGTGGATTTCAGATTATGTTAACTTGGCGGCGGCCGCCGAAACATTATCAGACGTGCCTGTGGAAGATTTGTGCGGCGCCAAAACCGCTCATCGCACTGTCCGATATCGGTACAAGGTGGCCAATCGCTGCGTCCGAGTCTAACCGACGGCTGAATTCGTAGCGCGTGCTCGAATCAGTGGCTTCGCTCGCATTGCGAAGTGTGATACGTTGAACATTGTCGGCGCGTCGACATTCGCGATGCCTCTGGTTGAAACCGAAGCAATTGTGCTCAGAACTTACCGGCTGGCCGAGGCGGACAAGATCGTATCCCTTTTCACCCGGCAGATGGGTCGCGTTCGGGCAGTGGCATCTGGGGCACAGCGCACCAAGTCCCGTTACGGGGGCGCGCTTGAGCCCCTGGGTTACGTCCGGCTCTGGTTCTATGAGCGCGAGAACCGCGATTTGGCGCGGCTCAACTCGGTGGAGATCATCGAGTCCTTCTTTGACATGCAGAAGGATTACGCTTCGCACCTGGCGGGGCAGTACGTGGTGGAGGTTTCCGAGCACCTGCTTCCGGAGCGCGAGGTTAATGAGCGCATTTTCCGGCTGTTGCTGGTGGTTCTACGCAGCTTGAAGCAGTTTCGAGAAGTGGACCGGCCGCTGGTCTATTTCAATTACTGGATGCTGCGCCTCGGCGGTTTTCTACCGGACCTGACGGCCTGTGGAACATGCGGACGGAGGTTTCAAGACGAGTTGGTCTATTACGGCCCTGGACTCAGCACGCTGGTGGGGAAGGAATGCCGCCTGGGAACCGGGGCCAGCCACACAGTAGCGGCCACAGCTCTTGCAGAGGCCCAAGCCGCTTGCGCGCGCCTACTGGAGCGATGGATGGAGGACAGCGCCATCCCTAAGTTCTGCAAAGACGTGCGGTCTTTTCTTGAATTGTTGGTTGAATCTCAACTTGAACGAAAGTTATTCACTCGGGGACTGCTGGCGGAAGTTTCGTAGCGCGAGTTCTCGTCCGGCGACCAGCAAGCAATTGAGGGTTTCAGTGAACAGTCGATCGAGAACCTTTCTGATTCTGGCGTTGATCATGCTCGTGGTGGGCATCCTTCGGTACTTCATGAAGGCATGGGTGGATGCGCTGGGAGTGCCCGAGATCATTGGGTCACTCATCGTCAGCCTGAATATCGTGTTGCTGGTGGCGCTGGTGATATTCTTTGTGAGCGAAGGGCGCTCGCCCCATGGCCGTTATCAGGTTGCGGCGGGTTGGTATCTTGTCCTGGCGGCGTGGTACACAATCCTGATTGTGGCGGGCATTCTGATTACAGCCCGTACTGGAACGCCGACCTATTACGAGGAGATGGTCTTGGCTCACAAGACGCTGCCCGTGGTTCAGCACGCGATTTCGCACGCCGTGGCGTTTGTTTTCGTCGCCGTTGTTGGACTGTTGCTGGGCTGGCCGGCTTATTGGGTTGCGAAGCGAGGCCGCCCAGGCGCGTCGCAGGCTGGCCAGAGTTGAAGTTTGGACTGTCGCGCAAGGCCTTGATCTGATATGCCCGTCTCGAACTTCCAGGAAATGATGATCGCCCTAAGCCAGTTCTGGGCAGGGCAGGGTTGCGTTCTGGCCCTGCCTTACGACCTCGAGGTGGGAGCAGGCACCATGTGCCCAGAGACCTTCCTGCGCGTGCTTGGAGCGGAACCCTGGAAAGTCGCCTATTGCCAGCCTTCGCGCCGGCCGGCTGATGGCCGCTATGGGGAGAACCCGAATCGCTTGTTAAAGCACACGCAAATGCAAGTGATTTTGAAGCCGCCGCCTTCTGACATTCAAGAAATTTACCTAGAGAGTCTCAGAGCCCTCGGCATCCATTTACGCGACCACGACATTCGCTTTGAAGAGGACAATTGGGAGGCGCCCACGCTGGGCGCCTGGGGAATTGGCTGGCAGGTGATGCTCGACGGCCTTGAGATCACCCAGTTCACCTACTTCCAGCAATGCGGAGGGCTCGATCTTAACCCCATCAGCGTCGAGATCACCTATGGCCTTGAGCGCATCGCAGCTTTCCTTCAGGATGTTCAATCTGTGTATGAAATAAAGTGGAGCAACGACAAGACCTATAGGGATTTAAGATTTGAAGAGGAACTCGAGCTCTCGATCTATGATTTCGAGGCTGCGTCGCCGGAAACTTGCCGCAAGATATTTGACCTCTATGAAGGCGAGGCGTTGAGACTCATCGCTGAGCATTCGCCCGACACGGCCGATCGCCAGAACCAGTCTCCAGAAACGCCCTCGGCTTTGCACCACCGGTTTCCACTGCGCAAAGCTTACGAGCTCTGCCTGAAATGCTCGCACCTCTTCAACATTCTTGACGCTCGGGGTGCCATCAGCGTCACTGAAAGGGTTGCATTGATCGCTCGCATCAGAAAGATGGCTGTCGAAGTGGCGAAGATCTATGTCGATCGGCTACGTCCCGTGCCAGCGCCCGTCGAGGAGGTCCAGCCGGTATGACCCCGGAAGCCGCAGAGAGAAACCCAGATGACGTTCCCCACTCCGTGCGGAAGGGAGGGGTCTTAGCCCCGCCCTTTCCAGATTCGACCGAAGAAAGCGGGCCTGTCCCCGCGGCTGCCGATCCCGGCGCACAACTCGAGGGCCGCAAGCCCTCGGTGCCGAGCCGCGCAACGCTCCCATTGTTAGTCGAAATTGGCTGCGAGGAGATTCCTGCCAGGTTCCTGGCGGACGCCCAACAGCAGTTTGCAGAGCACTTGATGGCAGCGCTCAGGGAAGCCCGCCTTCTGCGAGATGGCGTGCTGGCCGCTGCGAAGGTGCACAGTTATTCGACGCCGCGTCGGCTCGTCGCGCACGTTCCGGCAGTCCTCAGCAGTCAGCCGGATGCCGTTGAGGAGATTACCGGGCCGCCCGCAAAGATCGCTTTCGACGCTGAGGGAAATCCCACGCGCGCCGCAGAGAGCTTCGCGGCCAAAGCTGGGGTCCAACTTCAGGATTTGCTTCAGGTCGAGACGCCCAAGGGTTTATACGTTGCCGCCCGGCGAACCGTTCAGGGCTTGCGAGCGGCGGATGTGTTAGCCTCCATCTTGCCCTCCGTCATCACGGATCTCACCTTTCCCAAGAGTATGATTTGGGAAGATTCAGGCGTGCGTTTTGTGCGGCCCATTCGCTGGATCGTGGCGCTGTTGGGTGAAGACGAAGCCGCGCAGGTAATCCCTTTCGAGGTCGCAGGAGTGAAATCCGGCAACGTAACCTACCGGCATCGGCTGGCCAAAAAGCCGGAAGTGGCGGTGACGGGCTTCAAGGATTACGCGAGTAAATTGCGGCGCGGCGATGTGGAAATTGACCCTGCAAAGCGGCGGGCACGGATTCGCAAAGAACTTCAAGTTTCACTTGATGGTTTCACGGGAAACATATCACAGGGCGAGTCGGGCGCAAAAGTCAGGGTAATACAGGATTCTGGCTTGGAGGATTGGATCGTCTGTTCCACCGAGTGCCCCCGCACTCTCACAGGCGAGTTCGATGGACGCTTCCTGGAACTCCCACGCGAGATCCTCATCACGGTCATGCGAGACCACCAGAAGTATTTTGCCGTTGAAGACGCCCACTCCACCATGGGAGCGATGACCATTAGCGGCTCGGAACTCTCGATCGAACTCGACCGCAAACTTGCGCCCGCGTTTGTGACTGTCCTCAACGTTCCGGGCGACCCTTCAGGCATCATTCGTCGCGGGCACGAGCGAGTTTTGGCAGCACGGCTCGAAGACGCCAAGTTCTTCTGGCACGCTGACCAGAAGATTCCACTGCAAGACCGCGTCCCAATGCTCGAGCAGGTCACCTATCAAGCCAAGCTCGGCACTTACGGTGACAAGGTCAGGCGGATGCTGGTGATCGCGAAGGAAATCTGTTCGCGCCTGCAGGTTACTGGACAGCTTACGCCTGAAGACGCCGCGCACGCGTTGCATGCCATTGAACTCGCGAAGTGCGACCTGACGAGCCAGATGGTGCAGGAGTTTACCGAGCTTCAAGGAGTTGTGGGCGGCCTTTACGCCGCGGCGCAAGGCGAACCTCCCCAGGTGTGGCAAGCGATTTACGATCAGTACCAGCCGGAGAGCACCGAGGATGATTGTCCCCGTTCGCCCGTGGGTGCCATTCTTTCGCTGGCTGACAAACTTGACGCCTTGGCCTCGGGATTTTCGGCTGGCCTCGAACCCACGGGGTCGAGCGATCCGTTCGGTCTGCGCCGGGCAGGGAACGGAATCATTAAGATTGCCGTGGAGGTCGCCGACGTGGCTGGCCTTGACGTCTTGGCGCTGGCCGACAACGCTGTTAGGATGCGCCCCGGGCTTCAGGCCGTTCACGATATTTCTAAAGGGGTGGGGACGTTCTTGCGAGAGCGCACCGAATACTATCTGGGCGCAGTCCGCGGCCTTCGTTACGACACGGTTCGTGCGGTTGTTAGCAGTTCGGCGGGCTGGTCGCCTCCGGCGGATGTGCTTCGCAGAGGGAACGCTTTGGATCAGGTTCGAGACACGGAAGATTTCAAGGCTCTCTCGATAGCCGCCAAGCGGACGCGCAACATCCTGAGCAAGTCAGCTTCTCAAGTCGATCTCACTGGCTCAGCTCAGGTTGATGAGAACCTTTTCCGGGCTCCGGAGGAGCGCGACCTCTTGGTGGCGTACCAGAGCGCGCGCGAGGCCCTGGACCGGTTTCAAGCGGGCGGCGACTACGTTGCCGCGTTCCTGGAGTTGGCCAAACTGCGCGGTCCGGTAGACCATTTCTTTGACAAGGTGATGGTGATGGATCAGAACCTGGCGCTGCGGACGAACCGGCTGGCGCTCCTGAAAGGTCTGAACGCTCTCGCTTTTTCGCGCCTTGCCGATCTCTCTGAGATTGAATCGGTGACGCCAGCGGAGTCTGGGGATAAGGGTGAATCTTCTAAATTGCGCGCCGCTGCGCAAAGAAGAAAGGCTTTAGAATAAGTGTAGTAGAGACTAATTTTCACCAATGTCGGCGCGCCGACATTGGTCCTAAACCGTACAGTCGCCTAAACTAGTTTGAAGGGCGGCGCGCGACGGAAAATGAGTATTGGCGATGTAGATCCGTCCGCTGCGTACAGGTGTCATTTGAATTCGCTAAACGCAGTCATTCCCGCGAAGGCGGGAATCCATTTCGTCCGTGCGGTACTTCCAAGAACTTGCACAATGGATTCCCGCCTTCGCGGGAATGACTGCGCTTCCGATGCGGTCTTTGCACACAGATGACCTCTGCGGTCAGCTCAACATTTTGAAAGGGACAATCATGGAAAAATACGTTTACTTTTTTGGTGGTGGAAAGGCAGAAGGAAACGGCGGCATGAAAGACGTCCTGGGCGGCAAGGGCTCCGGGCTTGCCGAGATGACCAACGCCAGCCTTCCGGTGCCGCCCGGATTCACCATTGCCACCTCCGCTTGTCGCCTTTATTTCGAAGCTGGCAACAAGACGCCGGACGCCATCACTCAGGAATACCTGAAGGCGTTAGATCGCCTGGAGGGCGAGACTCACAAGAAGCTTGGTGACCCCAGCGCGCCCCTTCTGGTTTCCGTGCGCTCGGGCGCCAAGTTTTCCATGCCGGGCATGATGGACACGGTTCTGAATCTCGGCATGAATGACGAGATCGCCGAGGCCTTCGCCGCCAAGTCGGGTAATCCGCGCTGGGCTTACGATAGCTACCGCCGCTTCATCCAGATGTTCGGCAACGTCGTGCTCGACATCGAGAAGCATCAGTTCGATCACGTATTCGACGGACAGAAGAAGAAGCGTCACACTAACCTCGACACCGACCTGACCGCCGACGATCTCAAACAGGTGATCGCCGATTACAAGAAGGTGGTAAAGAAGCAAACCGGCCGCGACTTTCCGCAGCAGCCCCGCGCCCAGCTCGCGCTGGCCATTGAGGCCGTCTTCCGCTCCTGGTACAACCCTCGCGCGGCCACTTATCGCCGCATGAACAAAATTGCAGATGACCTGGGTACCGCCGTCAACGTCCAGATGATGGTGTTCGGCAACATGGGCGAGACGTCGGGCACCGGCGTTGGCTTCACGCGTAATCCGGCCACGGGCGCCAAGGAGTTTTACGGGGAGTTTCTGATGAACGCCCAAGGCGAGGACGTTGTTTCCGGCGTCCGCACCCCGGTGCATATCACCGAACTCGAAAAGGTCAATCCCGAAGCCTACAATCAGCTTCGCGACATTACCACCCGCCTCGAACAACACTACCGCGACGTGCAGGACTTCGAGTTCACCATCGAGGAAGGGAAGCTCTACATGCTTCAGACGCGCAACGGCAAGCGCACCGGCCCGGCGGCCGTGAAGATTGCCGTGGACATGACCAACGAGGGGATCATTTCACCCAAAGAAGCCATCATGCGCGTAGAGCCGGAGCAGCTCAATCAGCTTCTTCACCCTGTTTTGGACGAATCCAAAGGCGTGAATGTGATTACCACTGGACTGCCCGCGTCGCCTGGCGCTGCCGTCGGCCGTGTCGTGTTCACCGCGGATGAGGCCGTGAAGCAGGGCAAGACGGGCCCCGTGATCCTGGTGCGCGCTGAGACCGTCCCGGACGATATTCACGGAATGGAGGTGGCGCAGGGCATTCTCACCTCTCGCGGCGGCATGACCTCGCACGCGGCCGTGGTGACCCGCGGCATGGGCAAGTGCTGCGTGGCCGGCGCCGGAGAGTGCGAAGTGGACGAGAAGAAGAAGGAGCTGCGCGTCGGCAAGCACGTGATCAAAGAGGGCGACTGGATTTCCCTCGATGGTTCCACGGGCCGCGTCGTGTTGGGTAAGGTACCCACCAAGGAACCCGATCCGAGTAGCGGCGACTTCGCCACCTTCATGAGGTGGGCGGACGACTATCGCGATCTCGGTGTGCGAGCCAACGCGGACATTCCGCGCGACGCCACGGTGGCGCGCAAGTTTGGCGCCGAGGGCATCGGCCTGTGCCGCACCGAGCATATGTTCTTCGCCCAGGACCGCCTTCCCCACGTTCAGCGCATGATCATGGCCTGTAAAGAGACGGGCGACCCGAAAGAGGCCCAGCGGCTCGAAAAGGAACGGCGCGCCGCGCTTTCCAAACTGCTGCCCATGCAGCGCAAAGATTTCTTCGGTCTTTTCAAGGCTATGAACGGCCTACCAGTGACGATCCGCACCCTTGACCCACCTTTGCACGAATTTCTGCCCAAGCGTGAACAGTTGATGGTGGAAGTGGCAGTCCTTGAGGCCACGGGAAAGAAAGGAGCCAAGCTTAGCCAGGCCAGGAACATGCTGGCGATAGTTGAAGGCTTACACGAATTTAATCCCATGCTGGGATTGCGCGGCTGCCGGCTGGGAATTCTTTATCCGGAAATCACTGAGATGCAGGTGCGAGCCATCTTTGAGGCGGCCTGCGACTGCAAGAAGCAAGGCATCGACGCCAAGCCCGAAGTGATGATTCCGCTGGTCGGCGACGTCAAGGAGCTGGCGCTGCAGAAGGAAATCGTGACCAAGGTGGCCAAGGATGTGTTCGCCAAGAAAGGCGCAGAGGTGGATTACCTGGTGGGAACCATGATCGAACTCCCGGCTGCAGCTCTCTCGGCAGAGGAGATTGCCAGTGAGGCTGAGTTTTTCAGCTTCGGCACCAATGACCTCACCCAGACGACCTTCGGACTTTCACGCGACGACTGCGGCAAGATCATCGCTGCTTACGTGAAGCAGAAGATTTGGCCGGCCGATCCGTTTGCCGTGCTGGACCCGAAGCGCGTGGGTCGCCTGCTCAAGATCGCCACGTCCGAGGGCCGCAAGGCGCGGCCCAAACTCAAAGTGGGTATCTGCGGCGAACACGGCGGAGACCCGGCATCGATCGAAACCTGTGCGGACGCCGGGCTTGACTACGTTAGTTGCTCTCCCTACCGCGTGCCGATCGCGCGGCTGGCGGCTGCGCAAGCGGCCCTGAAGCGAGAAGAGGCTGCAGCCCCCAAGGCCAAGGCAGCGTATTCGAATGCATAACGGCAGAGCCGAGTGACAAGTGACAAGTGACGAGTGACCAAGTGACGAGCAAGAATAGCGAGTCACCAGTGGCGAGTAGCGAGGCGGTCAAAAGTCGAAGATCGAAAGTCAGATCGAGGTCTGAAATCTGTGATGGACAGTCGAAAGTCAAAGGATCGAGGTCTGAAATCTTGAATCTCAGGTCTGAAATCGCGACGGCGGCTGCGGTCGAGCCGAAACCTGAGGCTTTGGCAGTTAATCTCGGCGGCCGCCTCCTTCGCATTCCCTGGGAGCGCTGCTCGCGGCGACTCGCACGGGCCAGCATTGCGCAGCGACTGGTGGCCGAGCTTTCACCGGGGGGTTACGGCGTTAATTTGGCCGTTGCTTGACGAAGACAGCTCGATTGCCGGACTTCTAAGCGCCAGCAAAAGAAAGTAGACCTAACCTAAAGTATTACTTTATATTTTGTCGGCTCGCCGAGACTGGGGGTACTTGTCCTAATTTGACCCCTAAAGCCGGCTTCCAGCCGGCAGATAGCCGCCAAGATGGCGGAGCTAGCGTTCGCATATTACTTTGCGCGGCAATATGACGAAGCGCTCAGCGAGGATCGGCGAGCGACGGAGCTCGATCAAACAAATCCGAAACCGCCCGACTTTACCGCTGCGCTGATTTACGTCGAGAAAGGGATGTACAATCAGGCCATCGCAGAGCTTCAGAAGTTTGGAGACATACCTTTTGCCCTCGGGCACATGGGGAACGCTTATGCCCGCGCTCATCGAGTGGCCGAAGCGCAAGGGACCATTGCTAAGCCAAAACCGCATATCGCCAAAGACAAGCTCGGGAACTACGAGGCGGCGCTCGTCTACTCCGGTTTGGGTGACAAAGATCAGGCGTTCGAATGGCTGGAGAGGGCATATAAGGTCCGCGACAAGGGCCTTACTTATTTCAAGGTAGACCCGTGCCTCGACCCGTTGCGCTCTGACCCGCGGTTCCAGGATCTTGTGCGCCGCATGAACTTCCCGCAATAACAGGGCTATACTGAGCGAAATTTGGGAGCGCGGCCAGCAAGCTGGCCTGAGACAAAGCGGTAGCAAGCTACCGCACTCCAGAGCGCTTCGCGCAGTTCCATTCGCCCCCGTTTGCCAGAGGCGAGCCGGGTTTGGTGAAGGTACCAAAGCAAAGGAGCACACACCGCTATGGTCATGGATATGGTCACTCGCGAGCTTCCACCCGGTGTCACCGCTGGCAGCCTCACAGGACGCCTCGTCCTCGGCAACCGGCTAACCGACGTTGAGCACGCCATCCGGGAAGGAATCAGACAAGGATCGAGGAAGCTGCTGCTGGATTTCACCGGGCTGGAGTTCATCGACAGCGCAGGGATCGGCGTGCTGGCAGTCTGCTGCGGCTCCATGGAGCGTGAAGGCCGAAAAGTAGCCATCGCCGGCGCCACGGGCCGGGTCAAGGAATTGATAGAGCTTACCCATCTCAATCAGGTCGCAGGAATGTACCCGGACGTCGCCTCGGCCCACAGCGCCCTGTCAGAAACCTGAAAAACCGAAGGCGGAATGCGTACCCTGCGCAAATAGCATGCAGGCTATTTGACAAGCCCCGAAGAATATAATAGGGTCTGCTTATGGGTGCAGCGACCAAAGAATCCGGTGAGCGGTTTTCCAATTCTGGTTCACTCGCAACCAAAGTGGCTAGGCGGACCACACGCTGGGACCCATCCGGCCGCACGCAAAAACAAAAAGTCTACGAACGAACCCGTCATCTTATTGAAAACAAAGGTTACGATATTTTGTACCCCGCCAACTTGCTGAAAACATGAATGTTAACCTAAATACCCCGTCAACAATTTGAAAACAAGCATGTTAACCTAAAAGTAGGACGGTAATTTTTCAGGGACCCCGTCAACTGCTTGAAAACAGGTCAGTTGGATAAACTATCCCGTCACGTTATTGAAAACAAATAGATTAGTAAGAACACCAAGAAGTCCCAATCGACCTCTCGATTCCAACTCGACGGCAATGTCGGCGCGCCGACATTGCGCTCACGACGTCCCACAACTTATTTTGATCATTGCGGAAACGCTGCCTCGCCCTATGAAACGCCTGCGTCCATTGTTGCCCGCACTGATTGCTTTCGCGTTGCTGAGCGGCCTTGACTCGGCGCACGCCGTGACGCACGCCCAAGCCACCTCTAGTCCTGCCGACGCCGCTGTCGACAAGGCCGTGCTCACCGAGATGAAGCAGCAGCGGATTCCCGGCGTCGCGCTCGGAGTGTATCGCGACGGCCAGATCGTGAAGGCGCAAGGTTACGGCCTCGCGAACGTCGAGCTTAACGTGCACGTGAAACCTGAGACCCTCTTCCAGTCAGGGTCTGTCGGAAAGCAGTTTGTGTCGATGGCGATCATGATGTTGGTTGAAGAAGGGAAGGTAAACCTCGAGGACAGCATCACAAATTACTTCCCGGATGCCCCGGCAGGCTGGAAGCCGATCAAAGTGAAGAATCTCCTTTCCCACACCTCGGGCCTGGCGGAGTACGAGTCGGACGCCCGCACCAAGCCCGGGGCGCCGTTCTATCTGCGGCTCGATCATTCCGAGGGCGAGCTTCTGAGAATGATCGAGGCCATGCCGGTGGAAAATGCACCTGGCGAGAAGTGGGCCTATCGCAACACGAACTATGTTTTGTTGGGAATGCTCATTCACAAGGTTACGGGTGAGTTCTACGCGGACTTCCTCACACAACGCATTTTCAAGCCCCTCGGCATGAACTCCACTCGCCTCATCAGCGAAGCTGATATCATCCCGAACCGCGCGGCCGGCTATCAAATTGAAAAAGGCGAGCTGAAGAATCAGGACTGGGTGTCGCCCACCTATAACTCCACGGCAGACGGGGCGCTTTATTTCAACGTGCTCGACATCGCCAAATGGGACGCCGCTCTTTACACGGAAAAGCTCGTGAAGAAGTCAAGTCTCGATCAAATGTGGACGGTGTTCAAGTTGAATGATGGCAAGCCCAATCCAGGTCACTACGGCTTTGGTTGGGCGATTGACGAGGTGAACGCGCATCGCGTGCTAGAGCACGGGGGAGCCTGGCAGGGTTTCACTTGCTACATCGCGCGCTACCTTGATGACAGGCTCACCGTGGTGGCGCTTACAAACCTCGACTCCGAGCACTCAAAACCCGCCAAGATCGTCCATGCCGTGGCAGGAATTTACAATCCAGCCCTCGCACCGGCGTCCCGATAGCCTCTTTGACGCAGGCCAGCGTGCGCGCTTCAGGCATGTGCCAGGTCACGTTCGAGAGCGGCTTGCGTCGGCGCTCGTTCTGCTGTGCTCTTGGCCGGCTTAATCCTGCCATGAAGGAGCGCCCGGAGTTCATCCAGTCTCCTGCACTCACGAATGGTGCGCTTGGAAATCACGTAAACATCAGTGCGGGTTCTGAGGAAGAAAACGAGATCGTTTTCGGCCAAGCTCACCAGTTCTGACCACAGGTGGTCCACCCTACGGCAGCGGCATACGAGGGAGAACCCTCGTTCGCTCACTTCCAGCCATCGGTCGTTGGGACAGTGCGTGAACTTGAAGCGCTGCTCCACTTCATTCTGGTAGAGGGCAAGTTCGGCAGAACGTGTTCGAGCTAAAACCCTTTGGAATCGGACGAGTGCAAATCCGCCCGCGAGGGTGAGGCCTGCTATCAGAGTGTCTGCCAGAACGGGAAGCGGACCAATCAGGTGATGGCGCTCAGCTATCGCGGCCAGCACCCCCAGGCAAACCACTGCACCGCATACGGTTCGAGGTCTGCGAAACTGTAGAGCTTGAGCTGGACTCGCCTCGTAGGGAGGCTGGAAGGAAGCAAAATCGTCCAGGCTCATCGCGCAGGGATAGACTCGTTCATCGCCGCCAGACATAAGACGACTCCTCAGCCTGGTTCTATCGGCAGAGGGCGTGAGAACTTTATTCGGGCGACGACGCTTCTGCCTGCGATGCCCCCGCGGAGCCCCACCGGGCATACCCGCGGAGACTGAGCCCGGTCTTATGGCATGCCCAATTCGAATCGGCCAACCTCGCCTCATCGTTTGAGGGAGGCGCGTGATATGCTTCTGTCCGTGGCAAGGGTGACGCTCATTCACTGGAATGAAGCTGAGGGCAGGGAACTGGCGTCTCTCGTCCGCAAGCCGAGACTTAAAGTAGAACTTGAATATCAGGCTACGCCCTCGATTCTCAAGAGACTGCGCGCTCATCCTCCCGCGGCCTTGGTCATCAGCTTGGACAGGCTACCCATGCAAGGGCGAGACGTGGCCATCGTCATTCGAACCGGCAAGCAGGCGCGACAAATCCCAATCGTCTTTGCTGGCGGCGAGCCGGCAAAGGTCGAGCGTGTCCGAGAATTGCTGCCCGACGCGACGTACACATCCTGGAAGAATGTTGGCAATGACTTGGAGAAGGCGTTCGCAAGCGCACCCGTGAGTGCAGTGATTCCCAAATCAAACCTCGCTGGATACTCTGGCACCCCGCTGCCAAAGAAGCTCGGTGTTAAGTCTCACATCTGTATTGCCTTGCTGAATGAACCTGAGAACTTCGTTGCGTACCTCGGGGAGCTGCCCGAAGGCGTGGAGTTCACGAAAGCCATTACGCTGAAGACAGAAGTGGCCCTGTGGTTCGTGCGTTCGGTCAGCGAGCTTTCGCATCAAATCGACTCAGTAGCTAGGCGCGTGATTGCGGCCGATTGCTGCCGCCTCTGGATTGCCTGGGCGAAACGCACATCGCCGCTCGCAAGCGACGTTACCGAAACTCTGGTTCGCGCTTCAGCGCTCGGAGCTGGTTTGGTAGATTACAAAGTGGCGGCGATTGACGATGATTGGTCAGGATTGCTCTTCGCGCCCCGCCGTGTGAAGGCATCAGGAAAGGCGACAGAATCTCACGCCAAGGCGCAAAGACGCAAAGTCGGTGCGCCAAAGTAAAGAACTTCTTCTTTGCGCCTTTGCGTGAGACGTTTCCAGTTGTCTCGGCGTGCTGTGCTTTCCCTTTGGCTGAGAAGGCGCATTCTGGTTCGCAGCAGCAACCATCAGGAGAAGACAACATTGAGCGAAAAAGAGATCGAGATTTACACGCCAGACGGCACATCCGACGGTCTCCTCTACTTTGAAGACGGCCAGCGCCGGCCCGGCGTGATCTTCCTGACCGATATCGGCGGCATCCGCGCCTCGCAGCACCAGATGGCGCAGCGGCTCGCTGAGGCAGGCTACACGGTTCTGATGCCAAACGTATTCTATCGAACGGGTAAGCCGCCCATGTTCGACTTTCCCTTTAAGATAGGCGACGAGCGGTTTATGAAGCGTGTGGGCGAACTCTCTGGCCCTCTGACTCCCGATGCCGTCGGGCGGGACGTTGGGGCTTACGTCGACTTCCTCGCTGCCCAGGATTCTGCGAGCGGAGCCAAAATGGGCGCGGTAGGTTTCTGCTTCTCGGGGGCTGTTGCCCTTCGCACCGCTGCCGCTCGGACCGATCACATCGGTGCTGCCGCCTCGTTCCACGGTGGCCGCCTCTTTACGGACTCTCCCGACAGTCCGCACTTGCTGCTGCCGCGCATCAAGGCGCGGCTTTATTTCGGGCACGCCGTGGAAGACCGAAGCATGCCGGCCGAGGCGATCGAAAGACTCAACCACGCACTGGAAGCGTGGGGCGGGGAATACGAAAGTGAGGTGTACGAAGGCGCGCACCACGGCTGGACCGTGCCTGACAATCCCTCGTACGACCTACCCCAAGCGGAACGCGCTTTTGCCAAGCTCACGGAGCTGTTCGCGAAGACGTTGGGGTAGCTGTTGGCAGATCTCCGTCGAGCTCCGGGAAGGCAGTACTCCCAGGCGCCGGACGAAGGAGGACCCGCAGGTCAACGGTTGCTCCTGTGGCCTCCCCTTTGCATTCCGTCTTTCTGTGCGTATCCACCGGCTCCGCCGCAACCTGCGATTTCCGTAACCGATGGCTCGCGCTGAATTCGCGGCAGGTGTTATAGTTCCTAGCTCGGCTCCGAAATAGGTAGTAGCGAGTAGGGAATAGGGGGCAACTAGGAAGCTGGTCCTGACTGCTTCTCGGATTCGCAAGCGACTCCCCATTCCCCACTCCCTACTCCCGTTCTGTCAGCACACGGAAGAATATGGGAAAGCTTGCAATCACAGGTGGAAGGCCGGTTCGGCATCAGCCGTTTCCGGCCTGGCCCGTCTACTCGCGGGAGGACGCTCGCGCTCTGCGGGAGGTGCTGGCGAGCCGTAATTGGGGTGGCTATCCGTTTCCAAACCTGCACGCTGACCGCTTCGCGCAGGAATTCGCCCGGCTTCATGGCGCCACTTATGGCCTTGCCGTGGCCAACGGCACGATAGCGATTCAGGTGGCGCTGAAGGCGACAGGAATTGCTCCTGGTGACGAGGTGATTGTGCCCGCCTACACCTGGGAAGGCACAGTCGGGCCCATTCTGCTGCTGAACGCCGCCCCGGTGTTTGTCGACATTGACCCGGACACCTATTGCATCGATCCGCGCCGCATCAAGGCTGCCATTACGTCGCGGACGCGCGCCATTCTGCCCGTGCACCTGGGCATGTGCTTTGCCGATCTCGACGCCATCGGCCAGATTGCCCGTAAGCACAAGTTGCTGGTGATTGAGGATTGCGCCCACGCGCACGGCGGCCGCTGGCACGGGAAGGGAGCTGGCGTCTGGGGAGATTTCGGTTGTTTCAGCTTTCAGTCGAGCAAGCTAATGACGGCCGGCGAAGGTGGCGCCGTGATCACCAGCAAGCTTGAGTACTACGAACGCGCCCAGTCTTACGTCAACTGCGGGCGGGCCAGCGTGACGGACAGGTTTCACAGCCGCATGATCGGGTTCAACCTCCGCATCACGGAGTTCCAGGCCGCGCTGTTGGAAGGTCAGCTTCGGCGGCTGCCTCAACAGGCGGGTACGCGTCAAGCCAACATGGAGTATTTTGAGGCCAAGATTCGGGGCACCGCGGGGCTAAGTCTTCTGAAAAAAGACCCGCGCAATACCTCGGTGGCGGCCTATCAGTACGTCTTCAAGTATCTGCCTGAGCAGTTCGAGGGAGTGCCGCGAGCCGCATTCCTGGGCGCTCTCGAAATGGAAGGCATCCCCTGCGACGGCCTCTTTTACGAGCCGGTCTATCGCAGCGCGCTCTTTCCACTGAACCCGAAAGATTGGCCGGCCTTAAGTTGGGGCCGCAAGCGCCCTCTGAACCTGAAAGACGGCGTGAGCTGTCCTGTGAGCGAGCGCGCCGCCTATGAAGAAGCGGTCTGGCTGCCGCACCACCTATTTCTCGGTTCGCGCCGCGATGCTGATGATATTGCCAAAGCCATCTTGAAGGTGGTGGAGAATATCGGCGAGCTGCGTCGCCTGAAACATCCCGCGATCGACCGCAAGGCCATGAGCCGGGCCGAAAGGCCGAAGGTGGAAAAGCGGCAATGGTGAAGGAATTGACGATTTGCGATTGGTGATTTTCGATTGAGGCCGCATGGAGGCTGTCGATCGAGGACTCCGGATTTAAGTCAGAGCTATAGCGTTTTCAATCGTCAACTGTCAATCGACAATGCCGCATCCGGGCAGACTGACTCACTCGAAAGACTCAAAAAGCTTTTCCTTGGCCTTCCGTCGGAGGGTGTGATAAAGGACACTATCACACGTATCGGACGCAGCGAGGCCGAAAATGGCGAAGCGATTTGCGGACGGGGCGAAGGTCAGGATTTTAAACCCCGGCATAAACGGCGTTGTTAGAAAGAGCGACGATGAGCCGACGGCGATGGGGGAATACTGGCACACGATTCGCACTGAGTTCGGAGAGCAACCGGAACCCGGATGTAATCTGAAGCTCATTCCGCTCCCGGTGGGGATGCAAGAAGCGCCAGCGAAGACTGAGCAGAAACAAGGACACAACGGCGAAAAAGCTGAATCACGGCCGACGCCGGCGAAATTCAATCTAGCCATCCTTGAAGCGCAAAAGGCCGCGCTCGTTTTGTACACTGACTCGAAAGTTTTTCAACACAACAATTCCATGGAACTCGACCTGTCATTGACAGACAACTCGGTTTTCGAACTGTTCATGATGGAACGTAACCGCGAGCTCGCCGACCTCGACGTTGAGATTGCCAAGGCAAGGGCGGCAACTGGCCGGGAACACGGTTCGGGGGCAAGCTTTATAGCCGAGAGTCGGGTGTCCGAATTGCGCAAGCTCACTTCGACGGAATTCGATTTCAAAAAGCTCATCCGGTTATGCGAGGAACTCAACACGGCTTACAGGGAAGAGTGTTACTTGGCTACCGCGATGCTCATACGGGGAATGCTTGACCACGTGCCGCCGCTATTCAAACAGTCCTCGTTCAAAGAAGTGGCGAACAATTATGGCGGAGGGGGGAAGTCCTTCAAAGACACGATGCAGTACCTTGAGAACGCGGCCCGGAAAATTGCAGACTCTCACTTGCACATGCCCATACGTAAAAGCGAGACGCTGCCTGCTGAGCGACAGGTGGACTTTGGCGCTTCTCTCGACGTGCTGCTTTCCGAGATTGTACGAATAACTCAATCGAAGTAGGAACACGATGTGAATATGGAAATCATCCCGTTCAAAGAGCCGCGCTCACTCGCGGGCCTGGCCGCGAAGCCTCCCGCCATACACGGCGCTCAGTCCTCGTCGATGAGAAACCCGATTTTCCGTTTGGTCACGGGCGGAAGCGCCTTCATGTCCTCCACCTCATGCGCCAGGCGGTCAATGTCCTCGGCCAACACCTGGATAACCGACGCCGTGCGGCCGTGGCCGCGTTCCAGCTTCTCCACGCGCGCGGCAATGTCCCTGCTGTTCTCAATCATCTGGCGCAGGCGCACGAAGGCGCGCATGATATCGATGTTCATCCTCACGGCTCGGGAGCTTCGCAAGACTGACGACAGCATGGCAACGCCTTCCTGGGTAAAAACGTATGGCATGAATCCACCGAAACTGCGGCGGGAAGGTATCACAGATTGTGATACCAAATGCTCGGCTTCCGCCTCCGTGAGTTGGAACATGAAATCCTCGGGAAACCGCTCCTGGTTGCGCTTCACCTGCTGGCGAAGGGCAATCGGTTTAACGCCATACAACTCGGCCAAATCGCGGTCGAGCATAACCTTTCGGCCCCGGATGACGCGAATGAGGCTCTCCACCGGACGGGTGGCGACGACGGGATTTCCGGCGCGTCTGGGCGTATTGGCCATGAACGGGCAATGTAGCGTGTTGGCCCGCGCCCGTCAACGAGTACAGGGAAAGCACTCATGAGCACTTAAATCATCCCGTTCAAGGAACCGCGCCCGCTCGCGGGTCTGGCCGCAAAGCCCCCCGCCGTGTAAATTCTATGCTTCTTCCATTGACTCCCGTCCGCTTTAAGCTACACGCGGCCCAGATTTTCGGCCGCAAGATCGGAGTGGTGTGCGGCGACCATCGCTTCACCTATCGCGAGTTCAACGAGCGCTGTGACGGTCTTTCGAGCGCCTTGCTCAGTCTCGGTCTCCGGACGGGCGACGTGGTGGCTTTTCTCAGCTTCAATTGCCATCGCTTGCTGGAGGCCTATTACGGCGTTCCGCAAATTGGGGCCATTCTGCTGCCGTTGAACATCCGGCTGAGCGTTGAAGAGCTGGCCTATATCCTGAACGATGCCGCGCCGCGCATGCTCTTTTTTGATCCGGAATTCCTCGGTTTGGTCGAGTTGCTGCGCCGCCAGGCGCCCTCTATCGAGCATTACGTGGCTCTGCGAGGCTTGACGCCCGGCTGGGCAAATCCGAGTACTTATGACGAGCTCGTGGCCAAGGCCGAAGCCCGCGAATTCGACTATCGCCGTCTCGATGAAAACTCTGTGGCGGAGCTTTTCTACACCAGCGGTACCACGGCCCATCCCAAGGGCGTGATGCTGACTCACCGAAATCTCTACTTGCACGCGCTCTACACGGCGCTTGGCTGCAGGGGCGTTGACGACGAAGTGCACGTCTACACCGTGCCGCTCTTTCACGTGAATAGCTGGGGAGCGCCGCATATTCTGGCGCTCACGGGCGGCCGCAACGTGATGATCCAGAAATTTGACCCTCTGACGGTGCTCCAGCTTGTCGAGCGCGAGCGAGTCACGCGGCTCTACGTTGTGCCCACAATGATGATTGCACTGCTGAATCATCCCGACTTCGCGAAGTATGACCTCTCCAGTGTGCGCCAAGTGATGATGGGCGGCGCACCCACCAACACCGCGTTGGTGCAAGAGGTCGAGCGCAAGCTGCCCGGCTGTGTTGCTATGGGCGGTTACGGACTTACCGAGACTTCGCCGGTGTTGACCATCGCGCACGTCAAGAACCACTTGGTTAGCGATCCCCCAGACGTGCAATTGAGGCGCAAGGCCACCGCCGGCTTTCCGTTCGTTGGCTCGGAAATTCGGGTGGTCGATTCGGAGGGGAATGACGTCAGTGCTGACGTCAAAGGCGTGGGCGAAGTGATTGTCCGCGGCGATTCGGTGATGAAGGGCTACTGGAAGCAGCCAGAGGAAACCGCCCGGGTGATCCGCGACGACTGGTTCCATACGGGAGATCTGGCCACCATCGACGAAGAGGGTTATGTGTTGATCGTCGATCGCGTCAAAGACATGGTCTTGAGCGGCGGCGAGAACATCGCCACCGCTGAGATCGAACGCGTGCTTTACCAGCATCCGGCGGTGCTGGAGTGCGCAGTAGTCGCGGTACCGGATGATAATTGGGGAGAAGTCCCGAAGGCGTTAGTGGTGTTGCGGGATGGCCAATCGACCACAGAGCGCGATTTGCTCGATCATTGCCGGTTGCACCTGGCAGGTTTCAAGGTTCCCAAGTCTACGGAGTTTCGGGAAGAGTTACCGAAGGGCGGCACGGGAAAGATTCTGAAGCGCGTGCTTAGGGAGAAGTATTGGGAAGGCCGGGATCGGCATGTCCACTGAGCGCATTAGTGGTAAGTGGTTGGTGGCCAGCCGTTCGTTGTTCGTAGTTCGTTGTTCGTGATCCATCGAAAGGGAACCTGTCGGCCGCGTTCCTTCCGGAGGTCAGGCTCTAGGCAACGAACTACGATCGACGAACTACGAACCGGCGCTTAGCATGACTCCCCTCATTGACTCAGGCCTTACCATCCGGGAAAACGAGCCCCTGAAGCTTTACACCACTTTCAAGATCGGCGGGCCGGCGCGCTATTTCGCCACCGTCAGCGATGCCGAGCACGTTCGGAAGGCGATGGCGTTCGCCCGCGAAAATGGCCTGGCCCGTGTAGGGGCGCATGGCCATGCGCCCCTACGCGTCTTCATCCTTGGAGGCGGCAGCAACATTCTAGTGAGCGACCGCGGATTCGACGGCCTGGTTCTGCACCCGGCGATGAAGGGCGTCGAGGCCGCAGAGGAAGACTCGGACCACGTCAGTCTTCGTGTCGCCGCTGCTGAGTCTTGGGACTCAACTGTTGCTCAAGCCGTAGGTCGTGGCTGGTGGGGAATCGAGAATCTCTCGCACATTCCGGGACAAAGTGGCGCCGCGCTGGTCCAAAATGTCGGAGCTTATGGTCAACAACTCAGCGACGTGTTGGAGAGCGCTGAGGTCCTGGAACTTGCGACTGGCGAGGTGCGCACTCTTCACCCTGACGACATCGAGATGGGATACCGGCGCAGCATCTTCAACACAACCCGTAAAGGCGACTTCTTCATTCTCAGCATTACGCTGAGACTCTCCAAGCGCCCTCGGCCCAATCTGCACTACCAGGACGTGAGGGCTTACTTTGACGAACGCGCTGTTTCCAGTCCCAGCCAGGCCGAAATCCGGCAGGCCATAATCTCAATTCGTGACCGAAAGTTCCCGTTTCCCCGCGAGGAACGCGGGGGAAATGCGGGTTCGTTCTTCAAAAACCTGGTACTCAATGCCGAGGAATACGCCGCTCTCGAGGAGCAAGTGCTCGCGCGCTTCGGTGCAGCGCAACATTCGCGACTGCTGGAGTTGAGGAAGCTCTCTTCGTCACAGGACGCCATCAGGATTCCGGCCGCGTTTCTCATCTCGGCGTGCGGCCTCAAGGGCCACGAGATCGGCGGCGCGAAGGTGAATCCCTCGCAGCCGCTGGTGATCCTGAACCAGGGCGGAGCTACCGCCGATGACGTGCTGCGGCTCGCGGGACACATCCGCCGGACCGTCCATCGTGAGACCGGTGTAGCGCTGAACCTGGAACCGGAGCTTGTCGGCTTTAGTGATCAGGAGCGGGCGCGCTACCTCGGGATTGAGTAAGCGCAGATTCCGGGCGGCACAAACAAGGAATGAGAGACAAGAGACGAGCTCTGCCTCTTGGCCATTGGCTCTTGGCTCCTGTCCCAGGCAACTGACGACGAATACCTGACACCTGGCACCTAACACCTGACACCGCCTATTTGCCCTTCATCGCTTCCAGCTCCTCCAGCGTTCGGGGCCAGTCCTGCTTCAGCAAACGGGAGAGCGACCGGTCTGCCAACAGCTTGCCGCCGGTCTGACAGCGGGCGCAGTAATTGGTCTCGTTGTCGGCGTACCGGATGCGTTGAACTTTGGCCCCGCAGCGCGGACAAGGCTTGCCGAATCTGCCATGGACGGCCATGCCCTCGCGAAACGCAGTCACTTTTTCTGGAAAGCCACCTTTGGCCTCGCGCCGGAGTTCGGCCGTCCAGTGATCGAGCGTTGTGCGTGTGGCTTCATAGAGTCGCGTGATTTCCTCGCTGGACAGGCGGCCTGTCAATGCAGCGGGTGAGAGCATGGCTGCGTGCAGGATCTCGTCGGAATAAGCATTGCCGATGCCACTAAACAAGTGTGGATCGGTGAGAGCCCGCTTGAGGGTGTGATTCTCTGAGGTGAGCCGAGCCGCAAACGCATCGCAACTGGCGCCGAGGGTTTCGAGTCCGCCTGGGTCGAGCGCTTGAAGCGCCTTCTCGCCCTCCTCCACATGTAGCGAGGCACGTTTCTTCGACCCGGCCTCGGTGAGCACCAGGCTTCCCTGCGCGAAATCGAAGGCCGCCAGCGCAGTTCGACGCGCGAGTGCTGCGCCGGGTTTTTCCCAGTGAAGGCGCCCGGCGATCATCAAGTGCAGCACCAGCCAGCGATCATTCTCGAGGCCGATCGCGATGCGCTTCCCGATGCGACGCAGGCTTGCTACGGTTTGTCCTTGAACGTCTTGAAGCGGTGGTGTTACGGTACGCAGCAGAAACGGACTCGCGAGGCGCACCCGCTGGAGCTTTTGCCCGACGAGTCGGGGCTCCAAAGCCTCGATATACACGATGATGTCCGGCAGTTCCGGCATGGATCGGAAGAAGTTGACAGTTCAGAGTTAGTTAACAGTTCACAGTTGACAGTCGACAGTCAAAAGTCGAAAGTTCACTGTCGACTTTCGCAGGGAATTGACGGTCGCACAACGGTAGACTTCGAAGGCCTCTTCTTTTAACTGTCGACTGTCAACTGAGAACTTTTGACTTCTTCTTCAGCGATGCATGGCATCTTCCACCATCTTGGAGGCGGCGTTGGCCAGCTCGTGGGTACTCATTCGAGGTTGCGGCTTTTGGAGGTACTGCACGATGCTGCCAAGCTCCGCTCGTACCTCATCCTCGTGGCGCAGACTGACGTCGAGCTTGTCGCGAAGCTGCTTCTGTTCCTGCTCGGCCTTGGCCATCATGGCAGCCTGCTCCCGCTCATGAGCCATGTCTGAGCGGTACACGAGCATCTGCTGCAAACCCGACAGCAAAACGCCGAGCGTCGCCAACACCCAAACAATAGCAAGGGCTCGGTGCCGCTGCGGTCTATCCAAAACCTTGGCCGCCAGATGCCCTCCGTAACCCGCCACCGCCAGAGGAACGGCCGCTACCGCGAAAAAACTGATCAGGTAGATCATGGGCGCAGGATAGCACAGCGCCGTGCGGAGAAGGGAAGGGGGCAGTGGATAGTGGGCAGTGGATAGGGGTCAGGCTTGAACTCCGCAAGCTACTCAACCGACACTTCCGCCGAGGCCAGAGCCTGCGGTTGTAGCAAAGAAACGCCAGCCGGTTGATGGGTGAAGCGCCCGACTATTTTCCGAATGCGCTTTTCGCGCCGGCTGCGGCCTCAGCGTCCTCGATCACTGGATAGACTTCCACCTCCAGATACTCGGCCCACGTCGCCACGTGTTGGGCGACAGTCGTCAGGTCGCTGGATTCAACGAGATGCCAGCCGAGAACCGACCCTGGCACATGCCAGCGGCCGAGCGTTTTCGCTCCGGCCGGCACAGGGGCGCCCTGCTTCAGAAATTCCTCAACGGCGGCCTTGTATTTGCCAGGGACCGTCCTCCAGACAATCATGACTTTCATGTTTTCTCCTCCGAAGTGCTGATTGTGTTTGACCGAGAACTTCGTTTCGACTTTCTTAGCAGCGGTAGTATACACTGCACCGGCGCATCTGCAACCGCAATCTGTAATTGGTTTGCGCGCTACGCCTGATCGTGCCCGCTGGAATACTGTTTGACGCGGGCCGCCGCTTCGGTGCATAACCACTGTTCCACTTGACTCTTGCCATGAAACGAAGATTCCTGCTGATTGCACTGGGAGCTGCCTTGCTCGCCGCGCTGGCCACCCTGGCACAAGCTTGGGGTTGGATCGCCCTCCCACCACTGCTGCCCGTGAGCCTGCGGTGGATCGCGCTCGCCGCCTTCGCCACTTGGGCGGCCGCGCGGCGCTCGCTCACGGCTTGGATCGTAGTCGGAATGCTGGCTGGAGTTGAAATCGGGCATGACGCGCCTGCGGCGGCTTTGCACCTGCAAATTCTGGGTCAGATCTTTCTGCGCCTCATCAAGACCATTGTGGCGCCGCTGCTATTCGCGACGCTGGTGAGCGGCATTGCCGGCCACGCTGATCTCAAGCAGGTGGGACGCATGGGTGTGAAGGCCCTCATCTTCTTTGAGGTGGTGACCACGCTGGCGCTGCTGATCGGACTGGCCGCCATCAACCTGAGCCGCGCCGGCGTGGGTGTAACAACTCCCGCGAGCGGTGAAGCGGCCCCGGCGGTCGCGACGCTGAGTTCCACCGACACGGTGCTGCACATTTTTCCCGAGAATTTCGCCAAAGCCGTAGCCGAGGACCAAATCCTGCAGGTGGTAGTTTTCAGCGTTCTGTTCGGAGCGGCCTTGGCTATGGTTGGAGAAGGGAAGCGGCGTCCCATGCTTGCCTTCACCGAGAGCCTGGCTGAAACCATGTTCAAGTTCACCAACGTGGTGATGTTGTTTGCTCCCCTCGGAGTGGCAGGCGCTATGGCCTACACAGTGGCGCACTCGGGACTCGCAATGCTTGGGCACCTGTTCAGTTTGCTCGCCACACTCTATGTGGCGCTCATCGTGTTCCTGGTGCTCGTGCTGCTTCCCACCGCAGCCATGGCGCGCGTCCCGGTGAAACGGTTCTTGCAAGCAGTGGCCGAGCCCGCATCTATTGCCTTTGCCACGTCGAGCTCTGAGGCGGCGCTGCCACGCGCGATGGAGTCGATGGAGGCCATGGGTGTGCCGCGGCCGATTGTGGCCTTCATCATTCCGCTCGGTTACAGCTTCAATCTCACCGGCACCACGCTTTACCTCTCGCTTGGCGCCATTTTCGTAGCTCAGGCCAGCGGTCAGCATCTCAGCTTCGGGCGGCAGTTGACGGTCATGCTGGCGCTCATGCTGGCCAGCAAAGGCGTGGCTGGCGTGTCACGCGGAGCCATCGTGGTGCTGCTGGGCATGGCGCCGGCGTTGGGTCTGCCGGCAGCACCTATCTTTTTGCTCTTTGGAATCGACGCCCTTATGGACATGGGCCGCACCGCCGTCAACGTAATTGGCAATTGCCTGGCCGCGGCCGTGATGGCGCGATGCGAGGGCGTCGGATTGGGGCAGACCGCCGTGGAATCGTCCGTCACGGCGTGACCGCCGCCGGACGACCCCCCAAATGCAGTCCGATTCAGGGCTGCCGATGCCGGCAATGTCGGCGCGCCGACTTTTTCGACATAAATTTACAACTCACACATATTTTCAGCAACATTCCGGCTTCGTTCGGCTGAAATGCAGAAGCCAGGAGTCAGAAGACAGAAGTCAGAAGGCCGAATGAGCGAGGGCCTGTTCTGCCCAGGATTCCGTCCGGCCGAGTCGCCGACATAATTTTCCAAGTCCTTGCCCATCATAACCATTCCGGCTTCGCTCGAGGCCGAGAGCGCTCGCGAGATCGTTAATCGCAACGTCATCCAACCCATCCACCCACGATTGCTGCTGCCTCCGGGACATAAATCTACAAGCTCTTCAGCATCAATCACATTCCGGCTTCGTTCGAGGTCCGCGGACCCGGCAATACCGTGCACCAGCCCCGCAGGGCGGCGGAAAGCGCAGGGAATCGCGGTACCCAGGCGAGGCCGGGCGTGAAAACTCGATTGACCCATAGAGGCGGTACCAGGAAGGGAATCGATCTGGGCTGACGACGGCATCGCCTTTTCCATGCAATATGGGATGCGATAACGGTATCATAAACAGTCGTTGTTTGTCAAGCAGTAAAAGGGGCTGCGCCAACCATGCTCAGGCTGCATTTTGATGCCGTGTCGGACCTCAAAAACGATACTGAGTCACGCATCCTGGCCTTGTTCTGAGATTTGCTCTCGCCGGGCGGAGACTTTGCGGACGGTGTAATCGCTTATGAGGGAGACCGGCTGGAGGCCGAAGAGTTTGTTTCGTTCGATTCGAAAGCTGTCTCCGCGCTGGAGTCGCAAGGCGCCCGCGCACGCTTGTTATAAAAGGCGGGTTAATCAGAATCCCGCCAGGATTTTCAAATCCAATCCTCACCGGGAGGCGACGACATGCAGTACAATGTCGTCGCCACCCGTGGCGGAAAGGCCCATACCTACTCCGATAGTTAACGTAACCACTCCCGCGGTATCTGCCCCTCTGCCACGGGCCGTAATGACGCTGCACAGAATGGAAGGAAGCTATCAGGAGCCTGCGCAGAACGGTGGTATTAATAAGCTCTCAATTGTACCGGGACGGAAGGTATCGTTAAATTTCTACTTTACAAATTCCGGGAGTGTGGCAGCTGACACTTGGCAGTGGGGGAAGGTATATGTTGTGTCTAGGGATGTTACCGAGCAACAGGTGATAAAAAGATTTAGGACCGAGTTGAGTGCTATTAAGAAAAATCGAGCTCCTCAGCCGATTGAGCCTGGGGGTCAGGAGGAATCATGGTTTACGGCTGAATCAGACGGCACCTTATCAGAAGGCGATATCTCTCAGATCGCGGACGACAAAGAACAGATTTTCGTCCTTGTATCCAGCGAATGGAAAGATCCCTCAGGAGAACATTACGAGCATTACTGCCTTTCACTGCAACCTCCTCCAAAGGGCCGAGAGACTTCGGAAACGATCTGGCACGGATGCACAGACTTTAAGGATCACAAGTGATTGCTTTGGGATAGATAGGGGGAGCAAGGTAGCGCAGACCCCGCCTTTGGGTCTGCGGCTTTTCCTTCAGATTCTCGCATTCTCGTCGGCCGGCAATGAGCCGAGCTACAATTCCGCCTTTGGGGCGATCAATACGGATATCAATACCCCGAGATTGGTGCACCTTGCCCTGAGGTTGAGGTTCTGAGTGGTTGCCGACCGCCCGGAGGCATAATGAATCGACACAGCGAAAAGAGAATCCACCTAGATGTACCGCTTACGCTGGCAATCATGCTGGTTGCGTGTGTTCCAGGAATGGCGTTAGTGCACACAAGTACAGGCGATGTGGAAGGCACGGTGAGTGCGGACGCCAGGATCCAGATCTTCAGGGGCATTCCCTACGCGGCTCCGCCGGTCGGCACGCTGCGCTGGAAACCTCCCTTGCCGGCACCTCAATGGAAGGGTGTGCTAAAGGCAACCCAATTCGGACCGCGCTGCATGCAAGTTCACCTTTATGACGATATGTTTTTCCGGGACAATGGTCCCAGCGAAGACTGCCTGACGCTGAACGTCTGGACACCTACCCTCTCCTCGGGAACGCGTCTGCCGGTGATGTTCTGGGTGCACGGCGGCGGGGACGCGGGTGGGTCCTCCGAACCGCGGCAGGACGGCGAGAAGCTGGCGGAAAAGGGTGTGGTCGTAGTGAGCTGCAATTACCGTCTGGGAGTCTTTGGTTTTTTGGCGCTTCCCGATCTGGCGAAGGAGTCTGAACATCACGCCTCCGGCAATTATGGCCTGCTGGACCAGGTTGCGGCGCTTCAATGGGTGCGAGAGAACATCGCTGCCTTCGGAGGCGATCCCGGCAACGTAACGATTTTTGGCGAATCGGCGGGCGCATTCTCCGTCAGCGGCCTGATGGCTTCTCCCCTGGCGCAGGGCCTTTTCGAGCGCGCCATCGGTGAAAGCGGCGCTATGTTCGGCGACATGTACTCGCTGCTGCCCCTCGTGCAGTCGGAAGAGAGAGGTCAGAAGTTTGCGGATTCGTTGGGCAGGCATACCCTTAAGCAAATGCGAGCAATGCCAGCCGACGAGCTTCTGCAAGCTGCCACCAAGCAGCCCGAGGATCGGTTCTGGCGCCCCAACATCGACGGCTACTTCCTTACAGAGGACACTCGTTCGATTTATGCGAGCGGGAAACAAAGTCACGTACCGCTACTAGCGGGATGGAATGCGGACGAAGTAGGCTACGATGCCCTACTCGAAAAGGAGGAACCCACAGTCCAGAACTATACCGCCCGGTTGCACGCCCTTTTCCAGGGCGGTGCGGAGTCCTACCTGAAGTATTACCCGGCCGGAACTAACGCCGACGCCAAGCAATCGGCACACGACTTAGCCAGCGATCAGTTCATCTCCTATGCGACCTGGAAATGGATCGACATGCATGCCGCAACGGGAGACTCACCTGTATTCCGTTATCAGTTCGATGATGCCTTGCCCCAGCCCGCTTCAGTTCCCTCAAGAGGCGCTTACCATTCGGCGGAGATTGAATTTGTTTTTGATGTGCTGGCTTCGAAGAACCTTCCGTGGCGACCCGGGGACCAAAAGGTTTCCGACCTCATGTCTGCTTATTGGACTAATTTCGCCAAGCGCGCAGATCCTAACGGTCCGGGCCTGCCCACCTGGCCGGCCTACGGCCGACAAACGAATTACCAGGTCATGCACCTGTGTACCAATCCGTACCCCCGTCCAGAAGAACATCGGGCACGCTACGAATTCCTGGACTCCCTGCCGCATAACCATGCGGCCTCTGGACCGGGTACGAACTAAACAGCCGCCGCAGGTTGGGGTACTGGCGCCATCTCCTTAGGCGCCCCGCCTGCGGTCTGTCACAACCTGTTGCCGCCACCCGCGGTTCTTGGCTGGGGTACAACCCTCCGCTCTAATGGACGGGGGAGCTTACAGTGTCAGTCTCTCACTTCTTGCTTCGACCATGAGGTCGCTGCTCGGGCTGTTTTCGGCCGTTCTGATAGCTGCTCCGCAAGTCTCTGGCGTGCACGGAGCACAAACAGGTGCGCTCCGAGGCGCTGGCGCGTCGGAGCCGCCATCGCAAGCGTGTGCTTTCGCTGCCAAGGCCCAGCCGTCAGTCCCGAACGGAAAGGGCCTGCAGTTAGTCTCGGTGGATCCGAAGACGGGTGACCTGGTGGTTTCCTATCCCGAGAACATCTATAGCCCGTCGTGGAAGGAGCACCCTGGACCGCTGCACACCGAAGTGGTCAAGCTGGGCGACCAAGTGGAGCCTGAGGTCATAGTCGACGTTCACCAGGATGAGTCGGGGATTTACCGGTACCGGTACACTGTCACAAATGGAGGCTCGGCTAGGCAGCCAATCCGGGAGTGGCACGTCGTGCTCCCCAGCTCCGACTTGGTTCAGACGTTGCAGGACGCGCGCTTTTGGTTTCACATGGCGCCTTCGATGACCCCGGGCGACCCTCGGGCGTTGGCCTACCTCAACCCTCCGGGCTTCTGGATGACTTGGTTGAGCGTTGGAAGGGACGAAGTGCGCGGAACACCGGAGGGTGCGGGGGACATCACTGCGGGATCCGCAGCCGTCTTTGGAATTGACGGGCGCGGGAAGCCGGGCTTTGCCCTTAACCTCTTCGATGATGGCGACCCAGCCATCGCGGGGGAGTTGGGCGATCAACCCGAACCGGTATACGAAGAAATCAGGAGCCTGATGCTTCTGGGCGGTATTAGCCAGCAACGATGGTTCCTCGGTCCTGTGTTCGAGCCTGATGCGTCGTCCGAATACGTGGCCCGTGATTTGAGCTGTGCTGTGAGGCTGCTCGTCCGTAACCACCAGCTTGATGCCAATTCCAGGTTCGTTCAGGAGGCGGAGGAAACGCTGCGTCAGTACGCCGCTGGCTCAGCCGCGGCGGGGCAACCGTTGAAGGGCTCAGCGATTGAGTTCCGGAACAAACCAGCCACTGAGATGGAGCGGCAACTCGGGCTGGCCATCACGATGAGCCTTTAATCGCTCATGTTGGCGTAACATTGCAAACTATCCCGCTGCTGCCAATTTCCCGTCATGATTGACCACAATTGCTTCCCACCCTATACTGTGGTTTGGAGGGCTCTCAGAATGCCAAGTATCGTCAAGGACATCGTGGACTCGGCAGCCGCCATCGGCAAAGGGCTAACCATCACCTGGCAGAACATGATGCGGCCTACGGTGACTGAGAATTACCCGGACGAGCCCGTCCATTTCGAGGACCGTTTCCGCGGAACCCACATCCTGCGCCGGGACGAGAATGGCCTGGAAAAGTGCGTGGCCTGTTTCCTCTGCGCCGCTGCCTGCCCGGCGAATTGCATTTATATCGAGGCCGACGAGAACGCCGCCGACAACCGCATCAGCGCGGCCGAGCGCTACGCCAAGGTCTACAACATTGACTACAATCGCTGCATCTTCTGTGGCTACTGCGTTGAAGCCTGTCCATGTGACGCCATCACGCACGGGCAGGGATTTGAAATCGCAGCCTACGAGACCAACAGCCTGGTTTGGCGCAAAGAGCAACTACTGGAACCCTCGATGGCCAAGCCTGAGCCGCAGGGCGCGCCACCACGAATCCCACCCAGCCAAAAGCCTGAAATCAAGACGACAACGATCGTCGGATACTAATCGCGATCACAGAGTTGATCTATAACATCAACAATCATCTGTGGATTTAATATTCTAAATAACTTGCTGTTTGACCGTTCTGGCGATGTCGGGCGCCGGCACGCCCAGTTAGAGCTTCAAGTACTTGCGGAGATCAGGATCCTTTCTCACCTTCCATATGTGGCCGTCGATCCAGTAGTGGAGCAGGCCGGGTGCCGCGAAGAAAGAGAAAATCACCTGGTTGCGCGTACCGATGTTCATCAGTCCTACGCCATCTTTCAGGATAAAACGGGGCAGAACGTCGAATACGATGGCATAAAGGGCGGCGGCGGCCACGTAGAACAGCCACCGGCCGCTGATCAGGGTTGCTAAGCCGTACGTGCGCGCTCGCGCCGTGTCCTGGCCGTATTTGTTCTGGTTATAGAACCACACCAGCCGGTGGTACTGGACGTTGTGGAAGATGGTGGCTGCCGCATAAACTCCAAGCAGCGGCATGCCACTGTTAAACAGCAGATAATTCACGGGAATGGCTGCCGCAAAGAGCACCTGCTTCGGCCAGTTGAGCGGCAGGCCAAGCCGCAACTTCTGCACTTGACGTGCGAGGTAAACAAGCGTGATGAGGATGACCAGGAACAGCAGGACATCCTCATAGATCCTGGCCGCCCACGGAATGATCGGAAAGGGCAGAAGTTCAGCCGCTTCTTTATCATGCAGCGGATAGGTGAGGAAGGGGTAGTAGAAGGCGGCGAAGAAAAATACCTTGTCGAGCTTCATGTCAACCGGGTGAAAGTCCCGGTTCTTCTTCTTGTACATCATCATGAAGCCGTAATGCTGCTTGAAGATGTGATAGTAGCCCCAGAGCTCCGTTGCCAGTTCGAGCCAGTCTCCCAGCCCCAAGAGAATCATCACGGGTCCGATGGCAACGAAGAAGGCGAGACTCCGCCACAGCCAGCGCCCGCGTTTGGCGCGCTCCTCGTCGTCGAAATAGGTGCGTGAGATGGTGGCGAACCCGTGTGTCTCATCGAAAACGATCGCCCAGATGGCCACCAGGAGCAGCAAGGGGACGTGAGCGAATCGCCACAGACCCCAGAAACAGTAGGCGGCTCCCGCTCCACCCACCGTAAACCAAAGCAGGTCGGTTCGCTCGGAAATGATCCAGCCCAGCCTGTTGCCGGCTGGAACCTGAATAGCAGCTACCGTACTTGTTGCCATGAAGTTGACCGGTTCTTAAGGCGATCGCCCTCTTAGGTTACGTTCAACATTCAATCCCATTTACGTTCCAACGCAGGAACGAAGCGCTATTCTCGCATGGATCGAATGCTTGGGCAAGGGAGTGAAGCGTCAGGAAGCGTCAGTGAGACGTGAGCGTGACGGTCGCGTCTGTCGAGACCGCACTGTGCAGTCAGGCTCACCGAGAGGGAAGTAATGGCGCCCGGAAAGCGCACTGTGGATCGCTAAACCGCCGCATTTCTTATTGTAAATTCTTGGTACTTACGGCGCCTGTTGTGTGAGTGAGTGCCAGTCCAATCATGAACTTACATCGTCTCACATCTCTTTGGGTGTTGCTGGAAAGAATTGACGGAATTTGTTGCGCCGCCAGCCGCACAGGAAAGCAACATTTTGCACCGCTACCAGCAATGACGCGAGCCCGTCCTCGGCTGTCGCCTACGAGGACAGATCGAATCCCACAGCCTTGGCGGAAACACTCCCTTGCGAGGGAGCGAGCGGCGCTGGACGTTACTCTCGGCGGCACACCATATCAAGCAGCTGTGTTTGAAGTCGCGCTCGATTCGAGTATGAAACTCGACCACGACGAGCGGCAGGAAGAACCGACGCCGGACTTTGAATCTCCCGACGATCGCACTTAGCGGCCTCCTCGTACGACGTCCGGGCTGCCGGTTTTGGCGGCCAGCCTGAGTCCCTTTCCAATATGCTCGATATGCTCGCGAGCTCGCAACGAGCGTTGACTTTGCAGTTGTACGGGTTTAGCATTGACCGAGTTCGGTCAAGGGGGCCCATGATTCACTGCTGTTCTCACCGACACCCCTTCCCTCTTGGATGCACGACCCCGTATATCCGGCATTCCTCCAAAGAGAAGCGGGTGGCCAGAGCTGCGGCTCCCAATGAAGTCATCAGGAGGGTGTGATGATAGTCGTCCGGTTGTTGGTAGTGCTCTCACTTCTCTGCCCGCTTGGCGCCCTCGCGTCTGACCAATGTAGCGGTCAGCAGGGCAGCGTTGAAACTCTTCGGTCAGCCATTCGGGTGGATGAAAATCGGATTCGAGAACTGAACACTGGTCTCACCGCTGATGAGCTCCAAAATTGGGGAGAGGCTAGCGAGAGAGAACGACAACAGATCCTTGTCAAGAGCCTGACAGACGCTGCAATGACTTTGTGGGGCGGAATTCTTGATCAGGGCTCGGATCTCTACAAGACAGCGGCGCTCAAGCCGATGGATATCTTTGGGTATCATTTGCCGAATGGAATCGCGTCTTTAGGCCCTGGGCCGGCCAACGGTATCACAGGCGCATTGGAGGAGCGCGGCGTAACGCCTGTCACTCCCTTAGGTGCTGCGCTCATTACATCGATCCGACAGGCAGGGCTGATGCGCGACAAGGCAAAAGCGATCCAGCTGCTGTCGCAAGTGCCGTCGACTCTGGTGGACACGGGGCAGATGGGTGACTCTCTGAAGTCTCAAGAGTATGTTGACGCAGCCGGCGCGGCATTTCAGGTCGCTGCGGACATTGCAGGCAAGGGCAATTTTGAGGCAGCGATGGAGACTGCCTTGTTCAAGGGCGCTAAGAACTTGGCAGACGCCTGGATGATTTCTAAAGCCGTGGGATCACTGGGAAATGCAGCCGGAGCCCAACTGCAGGCGCTGCGAGTATATAGCGGCCAGTTGGGGAGACATGTTCATGCCTTGCAGAACGCTAAGCTGCAACTTGAGACCTGCACAGCCGAAAATCAGCAACTCGCTGGCAAACAAGCCCAGCCAGCGCCTGCCGCACGCGCCGGCCAGGCCTACCAGCAGGCGGCCTGGAAGGCTGCCGAAGCCGAAACTCGTTGCGAGAAGGCTGTTAATGCCTGCCAGTTGGCGTGCCCTCTGGGGCCTCAGGTAGCTGCCTGCCAAACTGCCTGCGGAAACTGCAACCAAGAACTGGCCGCGATGGATAAGGCGAACAAGGCCTTGCAAGATTTTAATGACAAACAGCTCGGTGCAATGGAGAAAAGACTTCAAAATTCGGATCCGAACCGCCACTAAGAGTTTCCTGGAAGAACGACCAGGGCAATTACGAGTCCCGCGCCTGCTGGCATCGGGCCGTCGCTTGGGGAAAACTCGCGACCTTCGCTGCCACCCTGAAGAAGGGCACGGTCAACTGGCAGGGGAGCTTCGCACGCGCGAGTATGAGAAGGAGTACGGTAACAAAAAGAAGTTCGCCGTCAAGCAGCGCGTGTGCGGCGTCGCGCTCGACTCGATTCTGAAACTCGACCACGCCGAGCGGCAGGAAGATCCTGCGCCGGACATCGAGTCTGGCGACGACCTCCCTTAGCTCGCCTCTTTGGCCACCGTGTCATCGATATGGACAAAAGCACGACGTGGTGGTGGTGAATTTCCTTAATAAGAAAAACGCGGCCGATCACCGCGTGTACCAACTGCTTGACGAGAAATTCAAGCTCTTCAGCGGTGTCTTCGGGGCAAGCGATGAGGTGCTGGGCAGCCTCGGCTCCGGGATTGATTTCGAAAAGCGCATCGCGGACATTTACCAGAACTGCCGCACCGAACAACAAATTCAGTTCAACTTCGATCAACTTCAGCAGGAGTTGGAGCAGCAGATCGACGAGCGAATCAAACAGACACGTCAAAAGCTGCTGGAGAACTTCGACGAAGAAGTTCACGAAAAGCTGCGGGGGAATCTGAGGGAGAGCAGCGAGGTCCTCAATAAATACGACAACTGGCTGTGGCAACTGACCAGGTTTTATCTCCAACCCTACGCCACGTTCGAAGATGGTGCAAACGGCTTCACGCTCATCAAGAACCCCTTCCCCGACGAGCAGATTCATGCTGGACCGTATCGCAGTGGGAAGAACGTGGAGGACGCCAACCTCTACCGCCTGGGTCACCCGCTCGCCCAAAAGATTATCAAGCAGTGCAAGGCATTTACACCCGATTCACAGCCGCTGGTCTTCGATTAGAACTTACAATCTCCTCGAAGATTAATGGAACGTGTTGAGTGCTTTCGAAAAGAACCCCGCCGCCCTCCTTTGAGGCACGCTGCTTCTCCCCGAAATACCTTAAGAGCAGGGAATGCGAGTAGCCGCCGACAGCTCCGGCAGGCGTTCCTTTGTGATCGTAGTATTCGCGACTTCTCCTCCAGTCTGCAGGCAGTCGGGCGATCTCGCCCGCCCGCAGTCCAGTCAGAATGAGCATACGAACCTCCGCGAACCGCAGCACGTCGAGGAAACTCTTGGGTTTCTCGGTAAAGACAATTCGCACAAGTTCCCACAGGGCGCGTCGACTCGGCAGTTTCTCGGCGCTCTTGCGTGCCGCAAGATCATCCCGGAGTTCGTCTGCTGATTTGGCAAACTTTGCCCGTTTCACAGCGGCTGTTCTCTCACGTGTCAGGCTCGGTGATAGAGGACTGGCATCAGTGAGGTGGTTGAAATCCAAGACATCTGCAATTACGCCGAACACTCGGTTTGCAAGGTATCCCGAGGGCTGGACTAATTTTGCCATCTCGAATGCCAGCAATACATCGTCGGACGTGACCTCCCAAGGCTCATGTCGATCGGCGCAGGTTCCGAGGACGCGAAGTGCACGTGCGATCGCCTCGACCACGTGTTGTGCAGTGTGTTGGCGGGCAAAGATCCGGTCGATTACGCACGCTTTAATGAGATCCTGCCATGCCGTGGAGAGGGGCTTCTTGCAGTACTCCCGCTGAGGCCCCTTGGGCGGCAAGGAATTGAGCACTTTCACTGTCCTGGCATCCGTGCCGAGGTCGTTCAGCCAGTGTGTGGGGGGAGGGGAAGCAAGGGACATTCTTGTCAAGTTCCAAGCTGCCCCCTTCACCACGAACCCACCGGAGTTCACCGGAAGATCCCAGGCGATTTTCCTGCTCAGCGCAATCTCTTGATTATCGGAGATGAAGGTCTGAAAGTAGCTATTCACCGGAGGCCTCGACTTCCTCTAGGATGGCTTGCACAGAGTTGATAGTCGTCTCCAGTTGTAGGTAAGCGGGAGAAATTAGCTCACCTCTCGACGCGTTGTAAAAACGCTTAACGACTGAGCGCAAGTCCTGCAGAACTTGCTGATGAACAGACGGGTCGAGAACGGGCATAAACTTTCGGCAACCGTAGCACGAGAGAACGGGGTTATAGGGACAGGTCCTTTGGCCGGCTGAGCATCCTCCAATACCGGTGATGGGGATTCCATGCGGCACGGCGCCGACCTGCTGATCTTCCTTGAGGCGCGCTAACTCTTCGTTCGTCACAAAGCGATCGTGAGCGATCTCCCAGTGCTCGGTTGACAAGTTCCGCCTGTGCCGCCGATTCACGAAAATAGACCAAGAGTGTGTCCAAATTGGTGTGACCCATAAACGCCGCGACTTCTTCTTGAGTTGCGCCTGCGTCAACAAGGCGTTGCGTTCTTGTGTGCCGCAGGTCCCCTGGTGTGCGCCGTATGCCTCCGAGACGTTCGGTGAAATCAGCTACGAGGCGAGTTATCTCGTTAGGGGTATAGGGAAAGACGCGCCGGTCGGGCTCAACGCCCTTCTTGTTCTTCAGTAAGCTGACAAAGATTGGGCACCATTCCCGCTTGACTCTGCGAACGAGCGGAAGAGCTTTCTGCGAGTAACGCTGCTTGATCATTCGGAAAGTAAGATGGACCGCTGGCGTAGGCTCCAAACCGTCTTGCCAAGTGCGAATGTCTCGAAACCGGAGCATCGCAATTTGCTTCGATCTCATCCCAAACTGGAAGCTGCAAACCAAAACTGCTCCCAATTCGAGGCAGTCGTACAAAGCGCTCCCTTCTAGCGCTTGCGAGGCGAAATCGTCAAGTGACCTTACGATCGCCGCTTCCTCGTCGGCGCTCAGGAACACGTTTCCGGCTCGGACGGCAGCATACCGATCGACTCCAGGAATCCGCAGGCGACTGAGCATGTCGGTCCAGCAAGGTTTCCAAGCGCCGATCGAGAGCGCGCACAAGTAATACAAAAAGCTCTTGATCGATCTGAATTCGTGCCGCTCTAAGCCTTCTGCCCTCAGACTGTTCCAGAGCGAGCGAGCTTTCTCCGGGCTGCAACTCAGAAGCCTTACAACGGACGAGGCTGGCAACCACGCGAGGGCCTCAACGTAGAGCAGCGCTGTCGAAGGCGCGAACCTTGCTAGGTTGAACGCCGTCCAATTCTTAGCCACGTCGCGAACGCAGACCTCAAAACACGAGAAATCAATGCATCGCACACGCCCATCGAATTCGAGTCTCCAAGTGTCCGTTTCCTCTGGCTGAGCAATGACCCGTTGCACGTCAGAAAAGTCGTCGTAGTACCGTATAAACGATGGCAGCGCAGGTAGGTTTACGCTTAGTCCGTGGGGGTGCTCACTTTGAACTGGGGCGCTCATTTCACTGCCTCTAGGCCTCGCAGGACTTCCACGCTCGCATCAAAATGAGTCTGCCAGACCGTGGCGAGCCGATCCTCAAAGACTGCCCGCGCGTACCTGAGCGGCATGTCGGAGGTCCTCGCCCACCCGAAGAAGGCCCTCAATAGCTGCAGTGCTTCTTCCATGCCAACTTCGTCTAACATCCGTTTCAGACGGTAGACAGCGCACGTGTGGCGAAGATCGTGCGGGCTGACTGAGTCCTCGCCGGTGTGCTCATAGAGGACCTTCCGAGTACCCTTGGAAAGACACGAGCTGATCTTGGCAAATACCTTCGTCAGCGCCTCGGTCGAGAGAGGTCGATTCTTTTGCGAATTCATCAGAAACGAATGCGTCGGCCGCCCGCGGTGGTTGATGACGTATGCGTCCACGACGGACACGATTGAATCTGAAATGGGAATCTGGCGCTGAGAATTGGGCGTCTTTATCGCTGGTCGCGAATACCGAGGATCGTCTTCATAAGGGTTGTATCTTACTGTGATCCAAGAGCGCTGTCGTTGAGCCCTGCCGTCAAAGCCGCTCTTTACGGGATCGGAGGCTAAGCTGAGCAACTCTCCTCGCCGCAGCCCCTGGTGAAGCATCAGGAGGTAAGCGGCGTATACGCGCCATTTCATGGCAGAAGTTCGAAACGGGTTTGAACCGGACGCTGGATCCAACAGATTGTATAGTGCTTCCACAACATCTGCGGGCAGCGAGCGAATAGGCTCAGGCATTCGTCGGGTTCTGACACGCAGTTTTGAGAACGAGGCTTCAATTCGTGCCAGCCTCCCTTGGAGATCCGCAAGGCCAGCTTGCGCCGGAGCCGCCGTCGCGAGCCTCATTATGATGTTGCCTGCGAACTGGCTCACGGCCTGCCATCGCTCTGCTGGAGCCTTGTTCGGGTGGTTGCGCAGGAATTGGAAGTAGCCCTCAAGTGATTGGCTCAGCAATTGGACATCGAGCGACGCGAACGCATCATCCAGCCGACCTTGACCCAATAACTCCTCGGCATACTCGTAGAACCCGTCCACGTACCCCAGGGTGCTGGCCGACTGTCGACGGAGCAAGGTCACCCGGCAGAAGAGCCGCCCAGACCACCGCCCAATACCGGGGCACTCCAACTCTATTTGTTGGCACGGGCCCGCGCAAACACGTTGGGACTATCGGGCTTCGGACCTGGGCTAACATGATTGGGTTTACCTCTCTTCCTGTCTTCATCCTCCGTTCGCGGAAGACTTTTGACAAAGCCCGGCAGAATCGCAGGGCCTTTGAGAGAACCTTCCGTTACCACACTCGGCTCTTTCGGGCTTCAGCTTCGTTTCTGTACCCCAAGAAGTATGTTCCTGTCAGTTTCATCTCTCTTATGCGGATCCACAGTGCCTCCCTGGATGGACGCGTCCCAAGCTCCGCCGCGATGCACGGGGTTAGGTCGCGAAACATACAGTTGCTCACCAGGAAAATACCCGCTGGCAACTCGAAAAGGGTTCTCTTGGTGAGCCTACCTCTAAGATGTGGAACGCCTGTCTCGCTGGTGTATTGCATCGGTTTACCCTCCTGAGCTTGCTTTGCTCCGCTGTGGGCACGAATGCCGCGTCCTCTCCATTCGCGACGTTGCAACACGTCAGAACATTTCCCCAAAATCATTATAAGCGGACGCCTAGGCGTCCGTCAAGCAAGAATTGTTGTAGAAAAAGGCGAGAGGCAAGGGGTGCATAGGCCTGGATGACACTTGCATGATTTACAAGCTAAGCTCGGTTGGATAAAACTGGGAGGGGCGATGGGCAGGCACATCCACAACGCGTTGGGTAGCTTCTTGCAAGAACTGCGCAGACGGCTGCGGCTCACTCAGGAAGGCTTAGCCGCTGCGCTCGGCGCTTCTTCGACCACTGTGAGTCGTTGGGAAAGAGGAAGGATGAGACCGGCCGGCATGGCATGGACGGGGATCATGGAGTTCGTCAAAGCTAGTTGCAAAGAACATCCCGACCTTCTTACCCGTTTCGTAGATGAAGTATTACCTGGATTTACGGTCGCCCTCGGGGGATTCGGCGAGGTGCGAACCCACAACGCGGCTCTTTTGCAATTGTACCTGAAACAGCACTCAGCAAGCGGGGACCGCAGCCTAACACCCGAATTGCTCAAGTATGCGTCCGGTATACGAGTGGGCACGCAGAAGCTGCTGGACAAAGCCCAATCGGGAGACAAGGAAGCGGGCGAGCGCCTGCGTCTGACCTTTGAATTTACGAACACTACTGGCCATGCCGCGTTTGTTCAGGCCATGGAGGCGTTGCTGAACCAAGCGCGAGAGCATAAGGGCAAGACCATGGGCAAGCGCAGAAGCCCAGGGCGTGTTGCGAGGTAAATAGTCCTTATGGCACTTTTTCGGCAACACTCTGCAAACGACCAGTAGGTCTGATAAGACATATTATGTTAACTTACTGAAGTGGGAAAGGCGCAGTGCCACGGCATCCGGGCACTGTGTGATGTAAGACTTGTTCCCGCTGGAGGTAAAGCCGCTGCAGACGCTGCCCGCCTACTTGCGACCTTAGTTGGAAGTCGGCGCGTCTGAGCCCTTCTTACCTTCCCAGGTACCCTTTTCCGTGCCACCGCCGCTCCACTGGCCGCTCAGTTGGCCGTTCTGAAGCTTTGCGGTGAGGACGTAGCTCTGGTCGCCGCCGTCAATGTGGATCTCAAGTGCGCCGTCTTTGAAGCTTGCCGACGAGAACTCGGCGTCACCCATCGACGAAGACACCGAACCGGTGACGGTCTCGTGGTCTTGTTCCAGGTAAAGTGTGAACGGGATGTCACCGTTGGTGCCGCCGTGGGCCGTGCATGTCCACGTGCCGGCGACAGGGCCGCCTTTGGCTTTGGATTCCTTGGCTCCGGAAGCGGACTTGCTATCCTGGGCAAGCGCGAGCCCTGCGAAGCCGAGCAGAGTGATACAGAGGGTCAGCGTGATGCGAGCGCGTTTCATTCATCTCTCCTTGTGATCAAGCGGCTCGCCCTGCATTGGCACGCAGCGGTACGCCGCCTCCATCGTTGGTGTCGCAGACATTTTACAACGCGCCGCGGAGACTCGTCCACCAGTTAATAGGCAATTCCCGGAGAGGCGCCCATCCAGACGTGGCGGCCGTAGTCCTGGGAGCGCGGGCGTCCCGCCCGCCCCCTCTCTTCCGGCCTTTTGCGGGCGAGACGCCCGCGCTCCCAGGGTGGGGTGAGACTCGAACGGCTCTTCGCGGCCCGGAGTGCCTGAATTGGCCCCGTCACTAAAACCAGAAGTGCCATAGTGTATCCACCAGCGCGTGGGTGAGCGCTGAGGATGAGATTCGCCGCCGCGTCCGGTAGGCCAGGCCGTAGAAGACTCCCGCCAGCGTGGCCATGATGCAATAGCGCCAGTTTGGAACGGGCGGGTGATGAAAATGCGACGCTCCAAAAATGGCCGAAGCGATCAGGAGAGCGTACCGGCCCGGCGGACCGCGCTTGATGGTTTTTTCAAGTAAGTTCTGAAGTATTCCGCGGAAGAATACTTCCTCCGGAATTGCAATGGTCAGATAGATGCCGACGAATTGGAAGCCGAGCGTACCCCAGGACACCGCCTGTGTATGAAAATGAATGAAGTGAAGCGCGTAGCCCAGCGGAATCGCAAGAATCGAGAACGCGGCCCAGTATGCAACGCCCGTCACCGCATCAGCCTTGCGCCATAGAATCTGGTAGCCCACGTCCTCCAAGTTCCGGACCACTACGAAGGCGTAGACCCCCGAGCAGACTGAAGTCAGCGGCAGCAGGAAATAGAGGTCCTGGGGCCAGTTCCATACGTTGCTGAGCCAATGCGCCGGTATGGGCACCGCCATCGCCGCCATGGCCAGCCAATCGCGCAGATTGGCGCCCTGCCGGCGCCGATGCCGACCCGGCAGCAGCAGTGCCGTGGGCGCCAGCACATAGGCCCCCAGCTTCACCAACGAAACAGCCGAAAAGGTTCGAGTACCGGCGCCGAAGATCAGGTATGGGACCAACAGCAGGAGCGGTAGGGAAATCGCCGAGACTCGCGACTTCCCTGCCCAATGCCGCAAGGCCCGAATGCAGCCGCCATCCGTCAACGCCATAAACGCGCCCAGCATGAGCGCCGTGGCTGCGAGCAACGCACCCACCGCAATGGGATCGAGCCTAATGCGCGCCACTATCGCCACGTCCGCAGCTACGGCGAGGCCAAGGAGCAACGCGATTGCAAGCGCGAGTTTCTTCATCGCGGGAAAGAGGCCGGACCGCAACTGGAGATGACGGGATCAGCACCGATCTTCATGTCGATGAACTTCCTTCAGGGGCATTCAGGGCATGGCCGAGTACACTTAACACGCCTTTTGGCGAGGATTCGTAGGGGTACGGCTTGCTGTACCCTGCGCTGCTGTTCCAGCCAGACGAGGGTACGGCAAGCCGTACCCCTACGAATCCCCGCCAGAAATACCGGTTTAGACCAACATCCTATTGCCGCTGGCCGACTTCAGCGGTTCTCTCCAGACTCGGCGAGCCCAAATCCAAATTCCCAATCTTGATCACGCGCGCCGGCCCGAGTTTCTTGAGGTCCTTCCCGAACGCTGCCGAGTTCCCTACCAGAACGATGGTGGCACGGTCAGGATCGAGATAACGCCGTGTGGCCTGCCAGACGTCGTCGGGCGAGAGCTGCCGCAAGGTCGCCGGAAACCTGCTCCAGGTGTCGAGCGGCAAATGATACGTCATCAAGTCGAGAAACTGGCCAGCAACGCCGGCGGAGCTCTCAAAGTCGAGCGCCTGGTGGCCAATGAGGTAATCAACCGCCTGCTGCAGCTCGCCCACACTGATAGGCTTATCGCGCATGCGCTTCATCTCATCCAAGATTCGTCCAACCGCCTTGGCTGTTTCCGGCGTGCGTGTTGAGGTTTTCGCCACCCAGGTCCCCGCAGTAAGGTAACAGTCGAGGTCGCTGGATGCGCTATAGGTCAGGCCATGCTCGCCGCGCAAGTCGCTGAAGAGACGGTTGGAAGCCGGCCCGCCGAGAATCTGGTTGGCGAGCATGAGGGACAGATAATCGGGACTGGAGCGCGGAACTCCAACGTTGGCGACGCGAATCTCGGTCTGCACAGCGTCAGGCTTGTCGACGATCAAGATGCGGCGCCCCGGAGCGGCGGACGACGCGAACCCAGCTTGCTTATCAGAATCCGAAAAGGGCGGGGCTTCAGCCCCGCCGCACTCGCGTAACTGCACTCTTTGTGTCTCGCTCTCGGCGCGGTTTGCTGTCAGCAAGCCGCACCGAGAACGGAAAGAAGCAAGTATCAGAGGAACGCTGTAACGGCGGGGCTGAAGCCCCGCCCTTTTCTGACCTTGGTCAGGAATGCGCGTTGAGGCCCGCGCTGCCCCCGGCTGGGCGATGGATGGCGGTCCCGAGGCCCAACCACCAAAGGCGCGAGCCGCCTGCTGAAACGCAGACTCGGCGGAGATGTCTCCTACGACTGCCAGCACGCTCTTCCCGGGCACGTACTCGCGCGCATAGAGGCTCTCAAGGTCTTGCGACTGCAGCCGCTGGACGGCTTCGTGCGTGCCGTCCGGCGGCCGGCCGTAAGGCGTTCCCGCCAGGAGCAACTGAGTTGTGAGTGAGTCAGCCAGGTAGGCGGGATCCTGATGAAGCACGTCCAGGGCGGAAAGGGTCTGCTTCCGGGCGCGCTCCACCTCGGCGGGCGCGAACGCGGCGTGCATGGCCATGTCAGCCATGAGATCGAAGGCGAGCTCGGTGTGGTCTGCAAGCACCGTAAGCTCGGCATAGGAGCTGTCCCATGCTGCATTGCTATCGAATGTGCCGCCGGAGCGATCTATGGCCTGTGCGATGTCAATGGCCGAACGGTGCTTCGTACCTTCGTCGAACATTGAGGCTACGAATTGCGCCGTGCCCGGCAGACTGGGAGGGTCCGTCTCCGGTCCCGCGCGCACCACGAGGCGCAGCGTCAGCACAGGCAGTGAATGGCGCTCCACGACTAGCACCTGAAGGCCGTTCGGAAGCGTGCGCAGAACCGGAGTGGGCAACGAAATGGGTTCCGGCGGAGGGACGTTGGGCGGGGATTCGCGTTGCGAGGCGCGGGCCGTGACGCCTAGCCCGAGGAGAACTACGCTGCAGAATGCCACAAGCCACAGTGCTGCGCGGACCGTACCGGAATACGCGCGCAGCTTTCGGAGTGCGGCAGCTTGCTGCCGCTTTGCGGCAGGCCAGCTTGCTGGCCGCGCCATGTCTCTGTTCGTTCGTGCCAGGGCCGCGAGCAAGCTCGCTTGCAGAAAGCGGCAGCAAGCTGCCGCACTCCAAAGCGCCTGCGGCGCCGCCAACCTGCATTCCCGCCTTCGCGGGAGTGACTGCGTTGTGGAAGTAGAGCTCGCAAGTCCAGTTGCGTCACCCCCGCGAAGGCGGGGGTCCATCGTGCGAGTTTTCTTCTCGCCTCTACTCATCGATCCGTTCTTCTACTCGCCTAGACCAACCATCAAAGCTGCGGCACCGGCGGCTTCTGCGGAATCCAGGGCAGAGTTCCCTTCCTCAATAAGTGGCGCTTGAAGAGCTTGCCGCTCAAAACCGCGTACAAGTCCTGAAAGTCGGGACCGCCGAAGGTAATTCCGCTCAACGCACCTGGAGCCGGCCTGTCGATGATGGCTACGACGCGGCCGGGTTGATCACAGACTTGGATGCCCATCTCTGTGGCCACATAAAGATAGCCCAGCGTATCCACGGTCATCCCCAGCGCGCCTGTCACCGCGGATTCATCATTTGCTTCCAAGCGATAAAAGGGTTCCCCCTGAGCCAGTGACCCTTCAGGCCTAACCTGAAAAGACCAGACCCACCGAGTCTTCGGGTCGCTCACAAACAGCAGTGACTGATCCGGCGAGAGACGGACTCCGTTCGGCATGTGAACGTCTTCACTCACTGTCCGCTTCTCCCCGGCCGGTGAGAGATACCACACCCGATGGCCCAGAGGGTCGGTGAAGTAGACCCCGCCGTCGCGGTTAACTGCCAGGTCTTGGCAATCAACTCCTTCGGTAAGGGTTTTCTTCGACGCGTTTGGCAAGTACAGCACGATGCGCCTGGACTTGGTCTCGCAAACATAGAGCCGGTCGTCCGTGCCAAACATCAAACCACGCGCACCCTGCGCCTCCTCCTTGAAAACGAGGGGCGCTCCATTGGCGCCAACCTTGTAAACATAGCTTCCGTCGCGGTCGTCGCTAAACAGAACATCTCCATGCCTGTCAGCTACAATTCCTGCGGCGCCCCAAAATGGCGGGTCGAAGTCCAAGAGGACGACGGTTCGCATCCAACCGGGAGCTGCCTGAGTCGTCGTCGGCCGGGCGATTCTGCTTTCATCGCTGACCAACTCCCATTCATGCCCAGGATCAAGAATCGCCATCCTCTTATCCCCACTATGATTGGGCGCGGGCTTCACGATGGCCTGCGGATAGTCGCGCCACAGCCAGCGCAGCGCGTCAGGCAGGATTGCCCCGCCCTGGTCCATGTCGTGGTCTTTGTCACCGGTCACGAACTTCACGTCGTAGCCTGCGTACTCCAGCGCCGAAGCCATCGACTGGTTCGCCATCCACCAGTCGCCGGCGTAAATGTTGAGGTCGTGACTGCCATCTTGCAGGAAGACGCGCAGCGGCTTCGGCTCGGTCTTCCGTATCAGCGCCGGATAGATGTCGCCACCGCGCAGGTCAGTGAAGCTTCCGATGAAACTGAGCACGCGATGGAAAGCGTCAGGACGGTTCCAGGCCACGGTAAACGCGCAAATCCCGCCTGAGCTCAGACCGGCAATGGCGCGGTCGTCTGGCTTGGTCGACAGGTTGTAGTGCTTTGCCACCTCCGGGATAATTTCATCCAGCGCGAAGCGCGCGTACCGGTCGCCCAGGCCGTCATACTCGAAGCTGCGATTGAACCGGTCCTGCTGGTCGGGCGACGGCGCCTTGAGGACGCCGGGATTGACGAAGATTCCGATGGTCACGGGCATTTCATGCTTGGCGATCAGATTGTCAAAGACGATGGGAACGCGCGCCCGGCCGTCCTCTTTGATGAAACTCGCGCCATCCTGAAACACCATTACGCACGCGGCCTTGTCTGCGGTGTACTGCGCGGGAACGTAGACCCAGTAGTCGCGCGATGTGCCGGGGTAGGCGCCGGTTCCCGCCGGACTTGTCCATGTGTAATGGGTGACAGTGCCTTGCGGAACTCCTGGCTGGCGTTGGGAGTCCGGGCCCAGGGGGTACTCTTCTTGGGCGGCGCGGGCCATTGCCGTCAGGACGAACAGCGCAGACACGACAAAGATGCATTGTCTTGTTGCGCTGGCTTTCAGAGTCATAGGGTCACCTTCTTAAACGGAACTTCATCTTCCCTGCCCCTCGTAAGGTGTCAAATTCCTGGGAGCGCGGGCGTCTCGCCCGCCCTTCAACTTCCTCGTCGCCGCCTTAAGGAACTAACGGCGGGCGGGACGCCCGCGCTCCCAGGAATTTATTCAGGGTTTCGCATGAGCCGGATAAACCTCGATGCGCGTCATGTTCTCGGGCACAAAATATTTCTGAGCCACGCGCTGGATATCCGCCGGTGTCACCGCCAGGAAGCGCGCCGGTTCTGTGTTCACCAGCTCCGGGTCCTTCAGGACCACCGCGTCCTGGCCGAGCTCATCCGCCCGGGTCTGGAGGCTCTGCCGGTCAACAATGAACTCACCCAGGATCTCGTTCTTGGCTTTGTCGAGCTCATCATCTGAAACCGGATGGTCGCGCAGATCGGCCAGCACGCTCTCCACTTCGGCTTCGGCCTGGGCCGGCGTGAAGCCGTCGTTGAGCACCGCCATCACAAAAAACAGGTTAGGGTCTTCGGTGAAGTTACCCTCGCTATCGGCCTCCAGCGCCATCTGCTTTTCGTACACCAGCCGCCGGTAAATCCGCGAGCTCTCACCGTTGGCTAGAATCTTGGCGAGCAGACGCAAGGGGTAGGCATCCGGTGTGCCATCGGCCGGCATGTGAAATCCTTCGATAAAGGCCGGCAAGGCCACGTCCTGCGTGAGCTTCACGTAGCGCGGCGCCATCTGCGGTGGCTCCACGGGAATGGAGCGCTTGATAGGCTGACCCTGGGGAATGGGACCAAAGTATTTCTGAACCAGCTCCTCGGCATTGTGGGTTTCGAAATCGCCCACCAGCACCAGGGTGGCGTTGTTGGGAACGTAGTAAGTGTTGTAGAAGCCCCGCACATCACTGAGGCTCGCGCGGTCGAGGTCCTCCATGCTGCCGATGGGCATGTGGCTGTAAGGATGTACGGTGAAGGCGTGCTGGTAGAGCACCTCGATGACATTGCCGTAAGCTTGATTATCGAACCGCTGCCGCCTCTCTTCCTCCACTACCTGCAGCTCGTTTTTGAAGCTGCGGTCGCTGATGTCGAGGTTGCGCATGCGATCCGCCTCCAGCCAGAGCGCGACGGGAAGATCGGTCGATGGGAAAGTCTCCCAGAACACGGTAGCGTCCTCGGTGGTGTAGGCGTTGTCCTGCCCGCCCGAGCGCACAATGTAATTCGAGAACTCATCTGGACCCAGGTTGGTGGTGCCGTCGAACATCAGGTGCTCGAACAGGTGTGCAAAGCCCGTCTGGCCGGGGTGCTCGTCCTTCGAACCCACGTGGTACCACACCTCAAGGTTCGCCACAGGAGACTCGTGATCTTCCACCAGCAGCACACGTAGTCCGTTGGGCAAAAGCAGTTCGTTAATTTGGACGTGCGGAAGCCGCACACGCGCCGTGGCTGGCGAAGCCAGCAAACAGACAGTGACAAGCGCTGCTGCCATGGCTGCAGTCTTCCACGCTTGGCTACTGGGTATGAACTGCCTTCGAGGGATCACAGACGCTCGGGTGACGCGAGATTGTTAGGCGACAAACTCACTTAGCCAGAATACAAGAATTCCCAGATGAGGTGCCAGGACGGGTTCGGGCCCGACGGGCGAAGCGCGGGGGGAAAACCGTGAATGTCGGCGCGCCGACACTAGCGAATGAGTTTGGTTGAGTTTTGTTCGTAGTGTCTTCAATTTCCTAGGGGTTGACGTGCCACAGGCTGAAGGTTGCTGCGCACGGCGGTGTCAATCGCCAGCAGTGAATTCCCTGCCCTATTCGGCCGGTATGAAGCTTTAAACGTCTCACCACCAGCCCGCAGCCACGTTGACCTGCGATATCAGCCCCCCCTACACTAGCAACGTGGACGTCCATTTCACTTTTGAGCAGGAAGCGCAACTTTCACAAATTGCCGCGCGCTCGGGCATCAGGCCTGAGCAGCTCGTAAAGGACGCCGCGCTGAGTTTAGTCGAGCAGGACGCCCGTTTCCGCGCTGCCGTGCGCAAGGGAATCGAACAGGCCGACCGCGGCGAGTTCATTGAGGAAGAAGAGATGGACGCCCGCATTCGCCAGATGCGTCCCGCCCAGGAACGGTAAGGTAAGTTCATCAAGCTTTCACTGCCCACTTCCCAGCACGCCCGGAAACCAATGCACGGCGTTGTCATGGTAAATCTTCCGTAGCACAGGTTCCGGCAAACCGAGGCCCTGCACTTTGCGGTTCCGGTACATGATCGTGCCGCTGGTCGCCAGATACCGCCAATCGCGAGCGTAGGTCTCTTCCCACTCTTTCACGGCTGCCGCCGGGTCCTCGCCGGAGTGGAGTCCGAGATCGGTGGCGTAGGTTAGCCTGTCCTGGTACTTGGTTAGGAAGGCGATCATCTTTTCGCGCGGCGCCAGGAACAGGTAAGGCATGCGGGCCGCGAGATCCACCGCAAAGTTCGGATACTTGTCGAGATGCTGCGCCAGCTCATCGAAATTGGACTCCATGCTGCCGAGGTGCGCGCCCACCACACGCAGGTCAGGGTTCTGTTCCAGCACATGATCGCGCGCTAGCAGGATGGCCTCCTTAGAAGCCGGATGCGGCTTGCGATACATGTACCATTCCGGGTGCTCCATGTAGTAGGAGTAATCGGGAGAGGCCGGATTCGGCGCTTGCCAGAGGCTGTCGGGGTCAGCAATGTGCGCGATCAGCGTCTTGTGGTGCGCGGCGATGTCCTTGTAAATCGGGCTAAAGACCGGGTCATCCGGCAGAATGTAATTGCCTTTGCTATCTTGCAGTTCCATGCCAATGTTCTTCCAGATCTTTACGGCTATGGCGCCCTCGTCAAAGTTCTGATTGAGCTGGCGAATGGCGGCCTGGGCGAAATCGGGATCCCTGAATTTGAAGGGATCAAACGTGGTGCACAGCACTGCCCTGCCCTCACTCGCATGCACCACATCTAGCGCCTGCTCAAGTTGGGGATGCAGGGTCCTTGGAGGCTTTCCGTGGTCGTCCACCACACAGATATCAACAATGTGCAGGTGCAGCTTTTGCAGCATTGCGTTGAAAACAGGAGCAACCTGGAAAACGTGCGAGTGCGTGTCGATAGGCTCGAGCGCGGCGAAGGCGTGGAGTTCGTCGGGTGAGAAGGGGGTACCGGCGGGCCGGGGCGTAACCGCGTGTTTGGGGGACTGCCCACTCGTGGCCGTGGTGGAGGCTACTGCGATGAGAAGCAAGACGAAGAGTCGTTTCATAATCATCTTGGGTATGACAGCGAAGCGGAAAGATGTACCCGTGCCACAAGTCAATTTCTTCCTCGGGGCGTGCAGATTTTGGTATCTCCGTGCCCTTTGTGCCTCCAAAAGCTTAAACACTGAGGTCGCAGAGTCTCCGTGAACTCTGCGTTGAGAAGCTCCTGGGCACAGAGGTCACGGAGCGGAGCTGTCGGTTTAGCGGTGCCAACCAGCAACGCGCGTTGGCAGGCTGTACTCTACTCGAAAATGTCGGCGAGCGCGATAGAAAACCCGGGCAGCAGGTCCTGATCTTCAAGCTTCCCCCCGGACTCAACGTCGAGAACCTGAGACGGCTGGCCCGGCTTTTCGATGCGTGCGATACCGGCCTCGGGATAGAGGAGCCATACGGCTTGCGCGCCACCTTCGAGGTAACGCTTGGCCTTAGCGCGAAGATCTTCTGACTTGCGCTGGTTGCTGGGCGACCGAATCTCCACGACGAGGTCAGGCACCCAACCTGGACGGCGGTCCCTCTCGACGGCCCGTTGGGCGCGAATGAAGGCAAGGTTCGGGTTAAGGACGTCATCGCCGACGGCGTAGTCCTGGTTCCAAAGCACGATCCCCAGCTCATTCTGGTCAATTAAAGGTCCAAGACGAACCACAAGATTCGAGGACACCAAGTTGTACCGGGGCACGGGCGAAGGTGTCAGGACGAGTTCTCCATCGATTAACTCCTGCTTGACGCCTTCAATTTCGTCCAGCTTGTCAAACTCTGCTATCGTCATCGGTGGTTTGGTGGCCACGGGTCGACCGCAGCAGGTGTAGAATATCACGGCGACGGTGAAACTAGTTCGGTAGCGGTGTCATTTGGATTCCCGCCTGCGCGGGAATGACGTACCAAGGAAAGTTCCCTGCCCTCGGCCAGCGCAAATGACGCCACTCCGCGTGGAGTGACTTCCCTATGAAAGCTGTTTTGCTCGAAGAGGCTCATAAGCTCGCAGTACGTCAGGTGCCTGACCCGCCCGTGCCGCCCAACGAAGTGCTCATCCGGGTGCAGGCCGTGGGCCTGTGCGGGACGGACTTCCACATTTACAGCGGGCACGGCAACTACAACTTTGATGCCCAGGGGCGGCAGGTTCCTCTTTCGGTTCACCCTCAAATCCTGGGGCACGAATTCAGCGGCGAAATTGTAGAAGTGGGCCGCGACGTGAAAGACCTGAAGCGGGGGGACCGCGTGATGTGTGACCAGGGCCGCAACTGCTGGAGCCAGGGCCGATGGCCGCTCTGCCGCTACTGCGCCTCGGGGGACTCGCACCAGTGCATTTACTACGGCGAGCACGGCATCACGGGTCTGCCGGGGGCGCTCGCCGACTACATCGTGATGCCGGCGGTGAATTGCCTTCGGCTTCCGGATGACGTGACTTCGGAACAGGGCGCGCTGGTGGAGCCGTTCGCCTGCATTCTGCATTCGAGCGATAAGGCCGAGAGCGCGCGGAGCCGGTACACGTTTGACGGCGAAGAACGAATCGAGAGCATCCTCATCTGCGGCGCGGGGCCGGCGGGACTGCTGTTTCTCCAGTACCTGCGCAACGTGAAGGGCTTCGACGGCCTGATCTTGATCACGGACTTGCGCGAGAGGAACCTGGAGTTGGCGCGTCAGTTTGGCGGTACGGCGGTGAACGTCTCCGGTGTGGACCTGCGCCAATTCGTCCAGGAAACGGTGCCGGGCGGGCGAGTGCAATACCTCATTGACGCTTGCGGCGCCTCGAAACTACTGGCGCAGATTCCGGGCATTCTCGCCAAACAAGGCACGGTGCTGTTCTACGCCTCGGGTCACAACGGAAGCGACACCGGGCTGCTCGACCCGATCTTCTATCTTGAGCCCACCCTGGTGGCCGGCGTAGGAGCGTCGGGCGGATTCACGCCGGACGGCCATCCGAAAACCTACATGCGTGCGCTCGACCTCGCGCATCAAGGAAGAGTTAAAGTATTACCCTACATCACCCACCACTATCAGGCATTCGATCAAGTTCATGGCGCATTTGAGCGCGACTTCACCAGCCAGGATTACATCAAGGGTGTGCTGACGCGGGATAACTGAAAGTTCAGCCAGCTCCTGAAGTTCATCGATTAATTGCGCAGACACTCTCGGTTCCTTCTCCAGTGCAACCCACTTGGCCCACTTGGCGACGGCAAAGTCCGGTGGTGTCTCAGTTTGAAGTGGCATGGCCATCTTGGCCATGAAATAACACGGACAGGATGCCCGTGCCACCTCAAACTGAGACACTACCCAAAGACCGCACGCTGCCATCTGCTATACTGGAACGGTTGTTGAGACCTTCGGGGCAGGGTGAGGGCAAGTTGTGAGCGATGCTCATGCTTTCCCAATTCCCGATCGGCGGTAAAGCCCGCGAGGGGAGAAAGAAGCAGTGGTAAGTGGTAAGTGGTAAGTGGTAAGTGGTCAGTGATTAGCGGTCGTCGGTAGATCGTGAAACGCCCAGCCGGTTACTAACCACTAACCACTAACAACTAACAACTAGCCACTGATCACTAACCACTGCTTCTCTCTCCCCATGATCCGGTGAAACTCCGGGGCCGGCGGTAAAGTCCGAATGGAAGAAGGTCAGACTGTGCTGAAGTGTCAGTGTCACTGACCGCGGATGCGGCCGGTGGCGCATACTCATTTCTGCATGGTTTGCCTGCCCTTTCAGTTCCCTGCCCCCACACAAAATTGACGATTGTCGATTGAAGATCGCCGATTGAAAGCGGTCGATCTGAGGCGACTTGCTTGGCGTCAGCGCTGATCTGCCCTCGTCAATCAGGTGGGTGCGTTCATGTGGGTGCTGCTTAAACCGTCGAAATTCTGCTTCATCTTCCCACTCACTCTCGCCTTGGCGATGGCCTGCCGGGCTGGCGCTGAGAATTGGTCCGGGAATATCGAAGGCGTGGTCGCCGATCCCGCGAGAATTTCGGTGCCCGGCGCCGAAGTCCGCCTGCGCAACGCGGTCACAGGAGCCTTGCGTCAGGCTGAAACCGACGCACGCGGTTTCTACAGCTTTCCCTTGGTGGCTGCTGGGAGTTATGAACTGGAAGTGACGAAACATGGTTTTGCTACCGAAATCGAGCGCCGCCTGACGGTGCGTGTGGGCGCGACGGTGCGCGTCGATGTCAAGCTTCGGCTCGAGCGGGAGCAGTCGCAGGTGACGGTGCGCGCCCAGCCGCCTTTGATCGACGCTTTATCGCCTGCAGAAAGCGACGAGATATCTCCCGAGCGTGTGCAGGCCCTACCCTTGGACGGCCGCCAATTCACGCAGCTCGCTCTGCTGGCGGGCGGCGCCGTGCCGCCCTATCCTAACGGCGCCACGCAGCAGTTCAACACGCCCGCGCTGGGCCTGGGGTTCTCCGTGAACGGACAGCGCTCAGAGCGCAATAACTTTTCCCTTGACGGCGTAACCATCATGGAGCCTTTTGCTTACAGCTTGACTGTTAATCCTTCACTTGATGCCATTCAGGAATTCCGCGTGGTCACTGGCTCCTACTCCGCAGCGCAGGGCATCACGTCCGGCGCTCAAGTGGAGATTGTGACCCGCTCGGGCACCAACCGCTTCTCGGGGACGGCCTATGAGTACTTGCGAAACAGCACGCTGGACGCTCGAAACTTTTTTGACAATCCTGCGCTGGCCATCCCGCCCTATCGCCAGAACCAGTTCGGCGGCAGCGTCGGCGGGCCGATCCGGCGCGACCGGACGTTTTTCTTCGGGAACTACGAAGGGTTCCGCATTCACCAGAGCATTACCAATACTACGCTGCTGCCTACCGCGGCCGAACGCACTGGAGACTTCAGCGGCATCAATCCCGCCACCGGCCAACCGTTCCCCCCGATCATCAATCCGGCTACCGGCGCGCCGTTCCCTGGGAACCAGATCCCTTTGGCGAACATCAATCCGGTTTCGTCGGCTCTCCTGGCGCTTGTGCCGTTGCCGAATCAGCCCAACGCGGCTGCGGGAACGAACAATAGCATCGACACGGGACTGCGCAACGTCACTTCCGACCAGTTCACGGTGCGCCTGGATCATCAGATCAATTCGCGGGAACAATTGTTCGGCCGCTTTCTCTTCTTCGAGAGCGCCCAACTCTTCCCCTTTGTGCCAAACTCGTTCGCCAACAATCCGCCGGCCCCTCCGGGATTCGGCACCAACCACGACGACGACGGGCGCAACCTTGGCCTCGGGCTCACCTCCGTCTTCCGGCCGACGCTCGTTAATGATTTTCGATTCGCCTACTCCTACTATCACGGCACCAAAGAGGCCCAGAACATCAACAGCGGATTTCTGCAATCGGTCGGCATCACGCGCGCTCCGGGCGCCACCAACGACGGCATCCCGGCCATTACCATCCCAGGCTACGCGGACCTCGGCGACAGCGATATTTTTCAGCCTCAAATTCGCAAGAATCACACCTTTCAGTTTACGGACAGCCTTGTTTGGGTGAAGGGCCGGCATACGTTTCAGTTTGGGGGCGACTTCCGGAGGCTGCGGCTCTTCTATCTGGTGGAAGACTTCGGCCAGGGTATCTTCGACTTTAGCGATGGCGCCAGTTCCGTCTCGGGAACCGCATTCTCGGACTTTATGCTGGGCCGGCCGTTTCTCTCTTACGCTCAGGCCGGCAACTCCGGCGGGAACGATCGGCTGAATTACTTCGGAGGCTACTTCACCGACGAATTTCATGCCACGCCACGCCTGAGCCTGACCTACGGGCTGCGCGAGGAGTTTTACAGCCCGGCGGTGAATATCGACGGCCGTGGTTCGATACTCGACCCGACGAATGCCACGCGGTTCATCGTGCTGAACAACTACAGCCAGGCGCCCGCACTGATTTCGACCCCGCTCGTCGAGCAGCTTACGTCGCTCTACGGCCTGCAGTTCACCACCAATCAGCAGGCTGGATTGCCCGCCTCGCTGATCAAGCCGGATTGGAGCAACTGGGCGCCGCGCTTTGGCTTCGCTTACCGTTTGACCGACGACGGCAAAACGGCGCTGCGCGGTGGCGTCGGTGTATTCAATTCTTTGATGGAGCTGGACTACACCTCCGAGACCCGCCTGAGCGCACCCATCACCGAGTTTTTGTTCGGCCTCGATCTTTGCCGATTCTATGGGCCGGGCGCATGCGGCCAGAGCTACGCTCCTCCCGTACTGACCTATCAACTGGGCTACACGCTTGGTAACCAGCCGCCCGCAGCCATCTCTTCCCCTCCGAATATTCGCAACGGCTACGTTTATGAGAGCAGCCTTTCGCTGGAGCGCCAAGTGACGCCGAACACGGCACTCGAGATCAGCTACAACGGTTCGGACGGCCACAAGCTGCCGCGGCGCTCGTTGCAGAATCAGGGAGTGCCGAATCTTCCGGACGAACGCCGGGGATATCATCCCCAGCCCGGCTCGAACCAGTTCACTCGCGCCACAGACGTGAATTCCGCTTACAACGCCCTGGTGGTGCGGCTCACTCGGCGCATGTCGCAGGGTTTGTCTCTCGAAGCCGGCTACACGTACGGCAAATCGATCGATACGGCCTCGGGCCTGCAAGGCACCGATCAGGCGCAGAATAACTACGATCTGGGCGCAGAGCGCGGCCTCTCCGACTTCGACGTTCGCCATCGCTTCGTTCTCTCCAACACCTGGACACTGCCCTTCGGCCCAGGCCAGCACTGGCTGTCCGGCGGACTCGCAGCGCACGTGCTAGGCGGTTGGCAGGCCTCCAACATTGTTACCCTCCAGACCGGCCAACCCCTCACCACCGTGCTCTCGACCGCGCTCAGCGGCACGGACTCGAACGGCACGGATCGCCCCAATATGATCGCCGATCCCAACCTTCCCGGAAGTCAGCGAAGCCCGAACCGGTGGTTCAACACGGCTGCATTCGTGCCGCCGCCGCTCTACTACGATTCTCAGGGCGCCTTCAGTGTGTTGGGAAACGAAGGCCGCAACGTCATCACCGGTCCGGGCTTTGGCTCGTGGGACTTGAGCCTCGCGCGCCGCTTCCGGCTGACGGAACGCACCGGCCTCACCTTCCGAAGCGATTTCTTCAACCTCACCAACCATCCCAACTTCGACCGGCCAGGCCTGATTGTGAGCACGTCGGAGTTTGGCGTGATCACCTCGGCGGAAAACGCCCGCGAGATTCAGTTCGCGCTGCGCCTGGACTGGTGAAGGGCACAAGCTAATCCGCATTTCCCACCAAGAGTCGAAGAGGATATAGGCCATTTGAGACTGTGTGAAGACTGGTGGATTCACACTCCCCGCTTTCGCGGGGACAAGCTTCGCTGATTGAATGACGGCGTGGAGGCAGAGACCTAACAGCATGATGAAAAACGGCGTACGATTCATGTCATTTCGAGCGCAGCGAGAAATCTCGCTCTGACAAGAGAAGACTTACGAGATTTCTCGCTGCGCTCGAAATGACATGAATCGGGTTTTTTCATCATCTTGCTAAATCCAGCGACGTCATCCCCGCGTAGGCGGGGATCCAGTTTTTGACCCACTAAAAGAGACTTCAGGGCTGCACTCCTCACACCGCGCGATTACTCGCCCTGGGCGTTGCCCGGGCGTTGCCCAGGGCTTTGATAGAGCGGCCCTTCGGGCCTCAGAGAAGGCGGCTCTTAGCCGGCCAAGAGATTTCGAGACATTTTGGGAAACGCCCTCTTTTCTATTACATTCTGGCTTCGTTTGAAACAGCTCCAACTGCGAACATTCTTTTCGTGGGACAAGCACCGTCCTGATGGCGCGGAAGAGCTTTCCGAGGCTTGTCGCCCTGCTAATTCCGTTTGGATTTCCACTGGCCGGCTCGCCGGCCGGCGACATATTTTTGCAAGCCTCTTGGCTTCTATAATATTCCGGCTTCGTTCGCTTCCCCCAGCTCATCAACCACCCGACAAACCTCTCTGCCAGTGCGTACGCCGCGAGGTAGTCCGGATCCCAGTCGGGGGGAAGCGACATATTTTCGGAACTGCTTT
>Ga0335085_10000991_pt1 | contig 67715 bp, 65 predicted proteins | sample Lox_Sample_45_FD_206712 | JGI IMG/M metagenome (GOLD analysis project Ga0335085, IMG submission 206712) | Soil microbial communities from Loxahatchee National Wildlife Refuge, Florida, United States - Lox_Sample_4.5 | ecosystem: Environmental > Terrestrial > Soil > Wetlands | place: USA... | reverse complement strand
GAAGGGACGGGGGATAATTTGGGCGCAGCGCTGCGTTGCTCGTCGCTTGTTTGGAATGACCAAACGGCGCTCCTCACGCCTTGCGCTGCATCCCAAATTACCCCCGTCGCGCTCATGTGCTGAATGTAAACAGCCCCTAGAACACGCCCAGCGCGAGGCCGGCCGCCAGCGCCGCGCCGATTTCGCGGCAGGCTTGCAGCTCGCGCGGGCCGATCTGTTTCGGCCGCAGGATGTCCTCCGGCGCCTGCGCGTGGGTGCACACGACCAGCGTCGCCGCGACCTGCTTCAGGCGCCAGCCGGTGGCGATGCGCTCGAGCTGGCGCGCGGCGTTCTGGCCGTCGCTGCCGGCGCAGACCAGAGCGGCATAGGGACGGCCGTTGAGCCGCTCGAGCACGGCGTAGTAATTGCGGTCGAAGAAATCCTTCATCAGCCCGGACATCGCCGCGAGGTTTTCCGGCGTCGCGAAAATGTAGCCGTCGGCGGCGAGCAGGTCGTTGGCGTCGGCGTCGGGCGCATGCAGCAGCTCCACCTTGAGCGCGGACTCGGCCGCCGCGCCCTCGGCCGCGGCGCGCGCCATCTGCAGCGTGCCGCCGGTCATCGTGTGATACACGATCAGCAGCGTCTTCATCGCGCGCGGTCTAGCCTTCGGCCGCGATCTTGCGCAAGGCCTGCTCGAACACCTGCACCGGTTGCCCGCCCTGGATCAGGTGGCGCTCGTTGACGATCACCGCGGGCACCGCATTGATGCCGCGATCGAGGTAGTAACGCTCCTGTTCGCGCACCGCTTCGGCGAACTCGTCCGAGGACAGGATCGACTGCGCGCGCGCGGTGTCCAGGCCCGCTTCGCCGGCGAGCCGGACCAGCACCGCGTGCGCGCCCGGATTCTCGCCGTCGCTGAAATAGGCCTTGAACAGCGCGTGCTTGAGCGCGAGCTGGCGCCCTTCGAGTTCGGCCCAGTGCAGCAGCCGGTGCGCGTCGAAGGTGTTGTAGATGCGGCTGCGCCTGGCCAGCGCGAAGCTGAAGCCGACCTCCTTGCCGCGCGCCCGGATCATGGCGCGCGTCTGCTCCGACTGCTCCGGCGTGGCGCCGTATTTCTCCGCCAGGTGCTCGTCGATGTCCTGGCCCGCCGCGCTCATCTGCGGGTTGAGCTCGAACGGCTGGAAATGAATGTCGGCCTGCACTTCGCCGTCCAGGCGCGAGAGCGCCTGCTCCAGCGCCGCAAGGCCGATCGCGCACCAGGGACAGGAGACGTCGGAGACGAAATCGATTTTCATGGGCGTGCTCACCTGCGGCGCTGCCTCACGCCGCTTTCACTGCGCGCAGCTGATAGCCGATGCGCGGGAAGTGCACGTGCACGGTGCCGGCGCGCGGGTCGCTGCGGCGCAGGGTGTAGCGCGTGCGCGTCGCGGCGACGAGCTCGCCCTCGGTCGCTTCGAGGCCGAAGCTCTCGGCGGTGATGGACACCTTGCTGCCGAGCGCGATGCCGTGGTCGTCCTGGAATTTTTCCTTGTCCAGCGCGGCCGGGGTCGATTTCGCCGCCAGCGCGATCGCCTCGGCCGAACTGAACTCGCTCATGCTGCCGTGGCCGAAGGCGGCCATGCGGCCCATCCACGCCGCAAGGCTGGGCGTGGCGTCGAAAATGCCCGCGAGCGGCGCGATGCGCTTGGTGAACCAGAGCGCGTGGTAGCAGGAGAAATCGGCCACGCTGGGCTGCTTGCCCATGACGAAGGGCTGCTCGTCCACCATGCTCGCGATGCGGCGCAGATAGGACTTGTAGGCCGAGGTCGCATCCGCGGGATGCATGCGCGTGCCGCCGGCGCGCATCTTGGCGCGGTCCTCGGCGAAGGCCTTGGCGTCTTCGGGCGACTGGTCCTTGAACATGTAGGCCGCGCCCGCCGGGCTGAAGCTGTAGCCCATCGCTGCCCAGAACAGCGTCGAGTCGGCCCATTGCGCGACGATGCGCACCGCGCCGGTGCTGCCCTGCGGATACAGGCTGGGCGCGCTCTGGCGATGCTCGAGCACGTCGCAGATGAGCGCGGTGTCGCAGTAGATGTCGGCGCCGATCTGCAGCAGCGGCGTGCGCCGGTAGCCGCCGGTGAGCGCCACCACGTCGGGCTTGGGCATGATGCGCGGGATGATCACCGATTTCCATGCGAGCTTCTTGTAGCCCAGCACGGCGCGGATTTTTTCGGCGAACGGGGAAGTCGGGTAATGGTGCAGGATCAGCTCAGACATGGGGGTTCCTTTCATCCGGTGCGCAACGGGGCCCCCGGCGCGGGTCCGGGGACCTGAACTCTAACATTAGTCGGCGGGTGCAAGCGGCGGCGCGCTCGCCGGGCTCAATAGTTCGCCTTGTGCGGGATCACGCCGCGCACGCCGCCGCGCGGGTTGGGCACGTCGCCCTGATAGCGCGGAATCACGTGGATGTGCGCATGCCACACCGACTGCCCCGCGGCCGCGCCGCAGTTGGCGCCCACGTTGAAGCCGTCGGGCGCGAAGCGCGCGCGCAGCAGTCGCTGCAGCGGCAGCACCAGGCGAAAGCAGTCGGCGTATTCCGCGTCGTCCAGCTCGAAAATGGTGAGCGCATGGCGTTTGGGCACCACCAGCGCGTGCCCGCGCGACACCGGGTAGGAGTCGAAGAAGGCGAGCGCGTGCGCGTTCTCGGCGAGGATCTCGCGTTTGGGATTGCAGAAGATGCATTCGGTCATGCCGGCTTTACTTCAATTTGGCGCAGGGGTATAAGCGAGTCTGGTGTGCAAGGATTTGAGCGCGGTCGACCGGCAAGCCCGGTCCGCCGCAATCGCCCGCCCGATCAAGAGCGAAGGGAGCACCGTCATGGACCTGCAACAGGACCAATCGTACACTCAGATCGTCACCGGCTTCGTCATCGCCATTTCGGTAGTGCTGGGCTTGATCGTCGTGTCGGTGTTCTTCTAGCGCGGACAAAAAAAAGGGGGCGACGCCCCCTTTTGAATCCTCCGAGCCAGCGCCGTTGAAAAACGCTTCCCTCCGGGAGGCCGTCATGATCACGTCCATATTCTCCTAAGGGAGGCGTTTTTGAACAGCCTGCTAGACGACTGTGCCGGTTCCGTGCTCGACGCTTTCGAGCAGCGCGAGCAATCCCTTGAGCAGCGCTATCGGCGACGGTGGGCAGCCGCCGATGTGCAGATCCACCGGCAGCACGGCCGAGACGCCGCCGACGCAGGCATAGCTTCCGGCGAAAACGCCGCCATCGCGCCCGCAGTCCCCCACCGCCACCACCCATTTCGGGTGCGGCGTCGCCTGATAGGTGCGCTCCAGCGCTTCGCGCATATTGGTCGTGACCGGGCCCGTCACCAGCAGCACATCGGCGTGACGCGGCGAGGCGACGAAGCGAATGCCGAAGCGCTCGAGGTCGTACAGCACATTGTTGAGCGCGTGTATCTCCAGCTCACAGCCGTTGCAGGAGCCGGCATCGACCTCGCGTAGTGAAAGCGTGCGGCCAAGCCGGCGCCGCGCCGTGGCGTCGACCCGCGCCGCAAGTTCGGCCAGCGCGGCGTCTTCGGCCGCTGGCGCAGCCTCGGTCAGCGGGCCGTGTACCAGACTCTTGAACAGCATTCTGCGCATCTGTCCCCAGCCTAGAGGTCGTGCCCCGAGTAGGAGCAGTTGAAGGATTTGTTGCATAGCGGGAAGTCGGCGACGATATTGCCTTCTATCGCGGCCTCGAGCAGCGGCCAGTGGAACCACGAGGGGTCGCGCAGGTGGCAGCGCGCGATGCGGCCGTCGGCCTCGGTCCTGACCCAGGCGAGGATGTCGCCGCGGAAGCCCTCGACCAGCGCCGCGCCTTCGCGCGGTTCCGCGCCAGCCGCGGCGGTGAACGCGGCGCACACCGGTCCGGAGGGAAGCGCGCTCAGGATCTGGTCGATCATGGCCATGCTCTGTTCGATTTCGCGCTTGCGGATCCAAATGCGCGCGTTGACATCGCCCGCCTCGAGCACCGGGACTTCGAAATTGAGCCGGTCGTAGGGCGCGTAACCCGGCGTGCGCCGTGCGTCGAAGGCGCGCCCCGAGGCGCGGCCGACGCAGCCGCCGGCGCCGAACTGGCGCGCGAGCTTGTCCGACAGGATGCCGGTACCGACGGTGCGATCCTTGAGCGAGGCGGTGTTGTCGTACAGCTCCATGAGCTCGGGAAAGCGCTCGCGTATTTGCGCGATAAGCGCGCCGATGCTGCGCGCGGCGCCGTGCGGCAGGTCCGCGCGCACACCGCCGGGGACGACACAATCCATCATCAGCCGGTGGCCGAAGCAATCGCCGGCGCAACGCAGCACTTGCTCGCGCAGCAGGCCGCAGTGCGCGTGCAGCATGGCAAACGCGGCGTCGTTGCAGATGGCGCCGATGTCGCCGAAATGATTGGCCAGGCGCTCCAGTTCGGCCATGAGCGCGCGCAGCCACACCGCCCGCGCCGGAACTTCGCTGCCGTGGGCCGCCTCGATTGCGCGCGCAAACGCCAGCGCATAGGCCACCGTGCTGTCGCCCGAAACGCGCCCGGCGATCGCGGCGGCGCGCGCCGGCGCGAGTCCGGCGAGCAGCGACTCGATCCCCTTGTGCACATACCCGAGCCGCTCCTCGAGGCGCACCACGGTCTCGCCGCTGGCGGTGAAGCGGAAGTGTCCGGGTTCGATGATGCCGGCGTGAACCGGGCCGACAGGGATCTGATGCAGGCTCTCGCCCTCCGCCGGCAGAAATGCGTAGGGCCGGAGCCTGCGCCCGGCCGCCGCGGGCTCGGCTTGCCCGAGCGGGTGCCGGATCGGCCACCTGCCATGGTCCAGCCATGCCCGCGCATCGCCGAGACCCTCGGATTCCAGTCCCGACAGGTCGCGCAGCGCGCGCTCCAGCCGTATCGCGGGCGCGTGCAGGCGACCTACCGAAGGAAAGCTCCGCTCCTCGCACTCGAAGCTGAGGACGGCCGGCTCCCCGCCCGTGGCGTCGATCAGCGCGAGGTGCACGAATTCCCGCTCGCCCCACAGGCTGAGCAGCGTGCACTGCTCCTCCTGCAGCAGCTTGATCGCCTGCTGCCAGGTGTCGTTGCCGACCAGCGCACGCGGCCAGGGCCGGTGCGCCGTGGCGATCTCGCCTTCATCGATGAGCTTGCGCAAAGTGTACATGGCCCTAGCCCAATAGAGTCGCGACGTGCTGGAACCACGCAACCAGCGCCGGCGGCAGCCAGATTCCGGCGGCCACGACCAGGGCAAGGTGCGCGAACATCGGCACATAGGAAGCATGCGAGGGCGCATTCTTGCCGTCGGGCTCGCCGAAGGCAAGGCCGTTGAGCCGCAGCAGCAGCGCGCCCAGGGCAATGAGCAGGCTCAGCCCGAGAGCCACCGCAAGCGCCGGCTGGCGCGCAAAGGTCGAGGTGATGATCAGGAATTCGGTCATGAACACGCCGGTCGGCGGCAGGCCGACGATGGTGACTACGCCCAGTACCAGCCCCCAGCCGAGCACCGGGTGCGAGACCGTGAGTCCGCGAATGTCGGCCATCATCTGCGTGCCCTTGATCTGCGCGATGTGGCCGACGGAAAAGAAGATCGCCGACTTGGTGAGGCTGTGATAAGTCATGTGCAGCAGGCCGGCGAAGTTGGCGAGCGGCCCGCCCATGCCGAAGGCGAAGGTGATGATCCCCATGTGCTCGATCGAGGAGTAGGCGAACATGCGTTTGATGTCATGGCGCCGGTACAGCATGAACGCCGCGAAGCCGACGGAGAGCAGGCCCAGCGTGACCATCAGCGGTCCGGGCGCAAGCGCGCCCGGGTTGGCGGACATGATCATCTTGAAGCGCAGCACCGCGAACAACGCGACGTTCAGCAGCAGGCCGGAGAGTACCGCCGAGATCGGCGTCGGGCCTTCGGCATGCGCGTCGGGCAACCAGGCGTGCAGGGGGACGAGGCCGACCTTGGTGCCGTAGCCGAGGAGCAGGAACGCGAAGGCGAGGTTTAGCAGGTGCGGATCGAAGCCCGGGGCCTCGCGCACCAGCACGTTCCAGGCCATTGCATCGAGGCCCTCGCCGACTACCGAACGCGCCGCGAGATAGACCAGCAGCGTACCGAACAACGCCAGCGCGATGCCGACGCTGCCGAGGATGAAATACTTCCACGCCGCCTCGATCGCCGCCGGCGTGCGGTACAGGCCCACCATGACCACGGTGGTGAGCGTCGCCAGTTCGATCGCGACCCACATTAGCCCCATGTTGTTTGCGAGCAGCGCCAGGTTCATCGCGAACATGAGCGTCTGGTACATGGCGTGGTAGAAGCGCAGGTAGGCCGGTGTGAGGCGCCCGCTCCCGATCTCGTGCTCGATGTAGCTGGCGCTGAACACGCTGGTGGTGAACGCGACGAAGGTGGTGAGCACGATGAACACGACGTTGACGTCGTCGACGATCAGAAACGAACCGACCGGCGGGCGGACGAAGAACAGCGAAATCGAGGCGAGGAAAGTCAGCAGGGAGGCCAGGGCGTTGAGCCGGCCGGTGAGGCGGTCGTCCGGGAACAGCGCCAGCAGCGCCGCGCTGACGATAGGTAGCAGCAGGATCGCGTCGACGAACAGCGGGCCCGGATCGCTCATGGGACTGCCTTGTCGCTTCGCGCCAAGCTCATGCCGAAGCGGCGGCCCTCGGGGCGGCCCGTGGGGCTCATGGCTGTCCCCCGCGGAAGCGCTCCAGCGCGTGCACGTCCATGGTGTCGAAATTCTCGCGGATGCGGAACAGGAATATGCCGATGACGATCAGCGCGATGACGATGGAAAACGCGACGCTGATCTCCACCACCAGCGGCATCCCCTTGGCCGCGGTGGCGGCGAGGATCAGGCCGTTCTCGATCGACATGAAGCCGATGATCTGGCTCACCGCATTGCGGCGCGAGATCATCATCAGCAGGCCGAGCAGAATGACCGACAGGGAGAAGGCCAGGTCTTCGCGCGTCAGCGTGCCGGCCTCGGCCGTGATCGGCAGCATCACCATGATGGACAGCGCCACCAGCCCGATGCCCGCGAGCATGGTCTGGCCGATGCCGCCAACGGTGTCGATGGTCCGGTGGATGCCCAGGCGCACGATGATGCGGCGCAGCGCCACCGGAATGACGATGGCTTTCACCACCAGCGCGATGCCGGCGGTGATGTACAGATGCGGCGCGGACTGGATGTGCGCCTGCCATGCGACCGACAGCGACACCACCAGCGCGTGCAGCGCGAATATATTGAGCAGGCCGAACATGCGGTCCTGGTACAGCAGCATGAAGCTTACGAGCACTAGTCCGCCGGCGAACAGGTGGGCGACGTCGAGCGCGAGACGGTCCATCATGCCGCCTGCGAAACGAACAGCAGCAGCGTCGCCAGCAGGCCGAGCATCAGCGCCGCGCCGAGAAAATCCGAGGCGCGGAACACGCGCATCTTTGCCGTCGCCGTCTCGAACACCGCAAGCAGGAAGCCGCCCATCGCCAGCTTGCTGAGGTAGCTCACCAGGCCGATGGAAAAGGCGGCGACATCGCCGTCGGCGCTGGCGATTCCCCAGGGCAGGAACATGCACGCGATGAGCGAGAAATAAAGCAGCAGCTTGAGCGATGCTGCCGCTTCGATGACCGCGAGATGGCGTCCCGAATACTCGAGGATCATGGCTTCGTGGATCATGGTCAACTCGAGATGGGTCGCCGGATTATCGACCGGAATTCTCGAGTTCTCGGCGATCGCTACCATGATCAGCGCAAGCAGCGCCATCGCCAGCGACACGCGCAGACCGATCGTGGGCCCCTGCACGAACACCGCGACCGAGGAAAGCTGCGTCGAGCCGGCGAGCAGCGACAGGGTGAACACGATCATCAGCATCGCGGGTTCGGCGAGCGAGGCTATCATCATCTCGCGGCTGGAGCCGATGCCGCCGAAGCTCGTGCCCACGTCGAGGCCGGCCAGCGCCAGGGCGAAGCGCGCAGTGCCCAGCAGCGCCACGATCGCAATCAGGTCGGCCGCGGGGCTGAACAGGAGGCCGGTGGCAAAAGTCGGGACCAGCGAGGCCGCGACCAGGGTGGTGGCGAAGACGAGGTAGGGCGCCGTGCGAAATACCCAGGAGGCGTTTTCCGCCAGCACCGCCTCCTTGCGGATCAGCTTGAGCAGATCGCGGTAGGGTTGCAGCACCGAGGGGCCGCGGCGGCGCAGCAGGTAGGCCTTGACCTTGCGAATATAGCCGGTCAGCAGCGGAGCGATCGCCAGCATCAGCAGCAGCTGCGCGAACTGCACCAGCGTGTCGCGGATCAGTGCCATACCGCGAGCACCATCAACAGCAGGACAACACTGCTGAATACCATGGTCAGGTAGGCGCGTATGGTCCAGGATTGAACGCGGTTCAGCCGGTCGCCTACAAAACCCACCACGCCCTCGATCGGTGCGTACAGCATGTCCCAGACGAGATCGCGCATCGACAGATGAAACTGCGCCGGATGCATTTGCCCCGGCGGCGGAATGTAGACCTGCTCATGGGCATGAAAGGCGACGCTGCCGAACACGCGGCGGATCGGCTGGGCGAAGCTGCCCGCGGTGTACTGCGTGATCGGACTCGCATCGGGAAAGCCGCAATCCCAGGCGGGCGCGCGCCGCAGCGCGTGCGAAGCCCAGCGGTGGATGACGTATGCGCCCAGCCATCCGGCTGCGGCAACCAGGACGAACAGCAGCAGGCCGTTGTAGGAGCTGCGGCTTTCGGCAATCGGCACGATGGTGAGCCATTTCAGTGCCGTTTGCGGCGCCAGCCGCGCGTCGAGCAGCAGCTGCGTCACTGGCGCCAGCGCGTCGATGAAATAGCCGGGCAGGATGCCGGCGATGAGGCACAGCAGGACCAGGATGAACATCGCGGCGAGCGACCAGGCATCGGTTTCCTGCGCGCTTTGCGCGACGCTGCTCCGGGCGCGCCCGAGGAAGGTCGCGCCGAAGGCCTTGACGAAACAGCCTGCGGCGAGCGCAGCCGAGAGCGCAAGCATCGCGCCGACCGCGGGCACGATGAACTTCAGCAACCACTGCGGCAGATGCGGGCTCAGCAGCACCGCCTGGAAGGTCAGCCACTCTGAGACGAAACCGTTGAATGGCGGCAGCGCGGATATCGCGGTCGAACCGGCGAGGAAGGCGATGGCGGTGATCGGCATCCTGTGGATCAGGCCGCCCAAATGTTCCATGTCGCGCTCGCCGGTCGCGCCGAGCACCGCGCCGGCGCCGAGGAACAGCAGGCTCTTGAACAGGGAATGGTTGAACACGTGGAACAGGGCCGCGGTCAGCGCCAGCGCGGCCGCCGCGCCCATGTCGTTGCTGCGAAACGCGAGCGCGAGACCGAGCCCGATGAAGATAATGCCGATGTTCTCCACCGTGTGATACGCGAGCAGCCGCTTCAGGTCGTGTTGCATCAGCGCGTAGAGCACACCGAGCACGGCGCTGATCCCGCCGAGCGCGAGCACCACCGCACCGCACCACCATTGCGGCGGGCCGAGCAGGTCGAACACGATGCGCACGAAGCCATACACCGCAACTTTGGTCATGACCCCGCTCATCAGCGCCGATACATGGCTCGGCGCCGCCGGGTGGGCCAGCGGCAGCCAAACGTGCAGCGGTACCAGTCCGGCCTTGGAGCCGGCGCCGATCAGGGTGAGCGCCAGCACCGCTGCGGACAGCCCCGGGGAAACCGTGGCGCCGCGCATGGCATCGAAGGCATAGCCGCCGTCCGGCCCTGCCAGCAGCCCGAAAGCGAACAGCAGCGCCAGCGTGCCGAAGCTCGCCATGATCAGGTAGATATAACCCGCCCTGGCGTTGTCGCGGTCGCGGTGGTGGGCCATGACCAGGGCCCAGGAACTGAGCGACATGAACTCCCAAGTCAGCAGAAAGGTGAACGCGTCATCGGCAAGCACTACCAGGTTCATGCCGGCGAGAAATGCCGGAAAGAAGGGCAGCACCCGGCCGGGCGACTGTTCGTGCGCACCGTAGCCGATGCCGTACAGGCCGGAGGTAAAGCCGCCGAGATTGATTACCACGAGGAATAGCGCGGCAAGCGCGTCCAGCCGGAAATGCGCACCCAGCCAGGGCAGGCCGACCGTCAGCTGCAGCGTTTGCGTCGAAGTCGGCGCGCCGACCAGCATCGCCGCGGCGATGCCCAGCGCACTCGCGCTCACGGCGAGCGTCAGCAGGTAGATGAAAAACGGGGTTGCGCTGCGGCGCGCACCGGCAACGGCAAGCGCGCTGGTGCCGAGCAGCACGGCGACGGAGTACAGGAGAATGGTCAGAGCCATGATAGCGTCGGCCTCAGTCGCCAGCCCGCGCCGACGCCCGTGCGCCGCGACCGCGGCGGCAAGCCCGGCGCATCAGCGCGCCCTGAGGCGAACGCCGCGTCCGCCCCTGTCGCTGATCATGCCTTCGTTGATGAGTTCCACGCCGCCCGCGTCGAGCGCGGCGATCAGTTTCATCAGCGATTCCACATTGCCGCGGATCAGCTCCTCGCTCGCCTCCATGCGCTGGATGGTCGGCAGGGACAATCCCGAGGCTTCGGCCAGGGCTCGCTGATCCATCCCGAGCAGCGCCCGGGCAGCCCTAAGTTGGGCGGCGGTGATCATGGTTCCTACATGAGATATAGGAGTTGAGCTATCGGAAATCAATCATAAGCCGTGAGTTTGCAACGCGCAAGTTCGGCTGCCGTCCGGCGCGTTCACGGCCGCGATCGGTGCGACTCTGGTACCTTTCGCCCATGCATCCGCCTAAGTCCCCGTTCCGGCTGTTCGCCGCGCGCAGCGCGCGCACCGCCGCGATGCCCTTCATCATGCTGACGACGCTGCTGGACATGATCGCGATCGGCCTGATGATCCCGGTGCTGCCGGCCCTGGTGGGCAGCTTTACCGCGACCCAGGCGGACCAGGCGTTCTGGTACGGCATGGTGACCTTCAGCTTCAGCTTCGCCAATTTCTTCGCCTCGCCGGTGCTGGGCGCGCTGTCGGACCGCTACGGCCGGCGGCCGATGCTGCTGCTCGGATTTTGCGGCCTCGCGCTGAGTTTCTTCGCCACCGCGCTGGCCACCGCGGTGTGGATGCTGCTCGCGGTGCGCCTGGTGAGCGGCGCGATGCAGTCCAATCTTTCCGTCGCCAACGCCTATGTCGCCGACATCACGCCGCCGGAGCAGCGCGCCAAGCGCTTCGGCATGCTCGGCGCGATGTTCGGCGTGGGCTTCATCCTCGGCCCGGTGATCGGCGGGCTGCTTGGCGCGATCGACCTGCGCCTGCCTTTCTTCGCCGCGGGCAGCATGGCGCTGCTCAATCTGCTCTACGGCTATTTCGTGCTGCCGGAATCGCTGCCGCCGGAGCGCCGGCATGCGATTCACTGGAGCGCGGCGAATCCGGTCGCGTCGCTGCGCGGCCTGGCGCAGCTGAAGGGGGCGGGGCGCCTGGTAGCCGTGATCGCGTGCAGCGGGCTCGCGCAATTCCTGCTCTACACGTCCTGGGTGCTGTATGCGACCTTCAAGTTCGGCTGGGGGCCGCGCGAGAACGGCTGGTCGCTGGCGGCGGTAGGCGTGGTGTCGGCGATCACGCAGGGCCTGTTGCTCGGGCGCCTGCTCAAGCGCTTCAGCCCGCAGCGCATGGCCGTGATCGGCATGGTGTCCTCCACGCTCGCCTACGCCGCCTGGGGCGCCGCGACGCAAGGCTGGATGATGTTCGCGATCATTTTCCTGAATTTCCTCGGCTCCACGGTCTCGGCCTCGATCCAGAGCATCATTTCCGGCGCGGCGGACGCGCGCAGCCAGGGCAGGACGCTGGGCGCGTTGAGCGGTTTGAACAGCCTCATGGCGGTGATCGCGCCGGTGCTGTCGGCGCCGCTGCTGGTGCTGGTGTCGCATCTGCCGCAGGGCGACTGGCGCATCGGCGCGCCCATGTATTTCTGCGCACTGTTGCAGGCGGCGGCGCTCGCGCTGGCGGTGTCGCACTTTCGCCGGCAGCGGCGCGCCGACGCGGCGGTTTGACCGGCATGCGGCGCTCGGAGATACTGACGCTCGCGCGCGGCGCCCGGCTGCGCTGACCCATACGCGATGAGCAAAGCTTCCTCCGACGATCGACGCGCAGCCCCGCCGCTTCCGGCGAGCGCCTATGTCGCGCTCGACGAAACGCGCTACGCGTCCACCGACCTGACGCGCGGCCCCTGGCATCCCCAGCACCAGCACGGCGGCCCGCCGATCGCGCTCGCCGCGCGCTGCATCGAGCGCGCCGGCGCCGCGCTCGGGCTGACGCACGTCGCGCGCCTGACCGCCAACCTGCTGCGGCCGGTGCCGATCGCCGAACTCGCGGTGGAGGTGCACACCGATTATGCCGGGCGCAACGTCGCGCATTTTTTCGCGCGCATGAGTGCGCTCGGCAAGGAGGTGGCGCGCTTCAGCGCGGTGGCGCAGCGCGAGGCCGGCGTGCGCATTCCCGAAGGTCTTCCCGGCCACCCGCTGCCGCAGGCGCCGCTGGCGCTGGACGAGTCGCCCGCCGCGCCGTTCCTGTTTGCGAGCAAGACCACCGGCTATCATGACCTGATCGAAGGCCGCGTGGCCGCAGGCGTTCCGTTTCGCGGCCCCTCGGCGGTGTGGTTCCGCCTGCGCCATCCGCTGGTGGCGGGCGAGGCGCCCGATGCGCTCGAGCGCGTCGCGGTCGCCGCCGATTCGGGCAACGGCATCAGCGCCATTCTCGATTTCCACCGCTACAGCTTCGTCAACTCCGACTTGACCATCAACCTGCTGCGCCGCGCGCGCGGCGAATGGGTCTGCATCGACGCGCGCACGCTCCTCGGCGCGGATGGCGGCGGGCTGGCGGAAGCGCGCATCTTCGATGTCGAAGGGCTGATCGGCCGCTCCACGCAAAGCCTGGCGATCCGCCTGCGCGACTAGCCGGCGCTTAGAACCCGGGCAGCCTGGATTCGCCCAGGCCCTGCAGCGGACCCAGCGGATTCTTGTTTTCTTCGTGCTCGTGTATCGAAGGCTGGCCGCCGGTCAGCTTGTACACGACGACGCCGTTCTTGAGCAGGATGACGCCGTTGAAGCGCCAGCCGACGATGTCGACCTTGCGTTTGAAATTCAGAAAGTCCGCCCAGAAATTGCCGTAGCGCGTGCGCTTGAGCGTCTTCTGGTCGACTTCATAGCCGGTGCAGGCGCTCTTTGCGGCGATGCAGTCCTGCACGCCGGGATCCAGATCGTGCGTGTCGGTGGCCGGGCTCGGGATGAAGCGGCGCAACACATCGGAATAGTTGAGCAGGGTGATGTTCGGGTACTTCAGCGGGTCGAGCTTGAGTTTGCTCAGGTCCGCCATCGTGGTCTGGTAGGGGACGATCTTGTCGAAAGTCTGTTGCGCTTCGTCGAAACTTTTCCACGGGCTCTGCGCGACGCTTTCTCCGCGCGGCAGCAGGGTACCGCAGCCGGAAATCGAAAAGAGAAGACATAGAACCCGTAACAAAGCCCTTTTGTTACGGCCCGAATCAGGGGGGCACGAGGGGAGGTCCCCCGAGGGGACTTCCTTCGGGGCGTCTCCCCTCGTTTTGTTACAGACTCTAAGCGCGAGCCCCGCAGTTCGAAGGTTCTTCATGGCAGTTCATCAGCTCATCCAAAAGGGCGTACTCCGATCAGCAGGCCGTGCAGCCAGAACGCGAACAGCGCCCAGGCGGCGCTGCCCACGAGCAGCGTCGCCGCGGTGGCGCCGGCGCTGCCGGCTGCGTACTGTGTGCCGGCCGCGCGGTCGCGTCGTTTTGCCGCGGCATAACAGGGAATGGCCCAGGCGAGAAACACGCCGAACAGCACCAGGTCGGCGAGCCGGCCGTTGGCGAGCAGGTGCGCGAATGCCCAGGTTTTCACGCCGAGCACCATCGGGTGGTGCAGGCGCGACTTGATCGAATTGCGCGGCACATAGGCTGCCGCGAGCAGCACGAACGCGATCAGGGTCAGCAGCGCGGCCACATGCCGCATCGCCGTGGGCGGAGACCACAGCAGCATCGGCTCCTGCCGCGCCAGGCTGAAACCCCAGACGATCAGGCCGAAGCCCGCGAGCGAAATCAGCGAGTAGATGCCTTTCCACGGACCTTCGCCCATGCGCTTGATCTGTGCGCTGCGCCAGTCGTTGGCGAAGATGCGCGTCGAGTGCACGCCCAAAAACAGCAGCAGTCCGAGTATCAGCAGGGTCATGGTCGATGTTCGCGGCGCCGAACGGCGGCGCGGTCCTCAAGATGGCGGGCGGCCATTATATCTTGCGATCGGCGCGGATTCGGCAAGGCGGCAAGCCTCGGTTGCTGCGCGAACATGGTGGCCTCAATTCCGGGTCGGCGTGAACTTCGAACGCGCTGCTGCAATAAAGTTTGCACCAGCGACGTCGCGCCGTTTTGACGAATGTCTGACTTTGTGCAGCTGCGCTCCGATGCATGCAAAAACAAGGCAGGGCTGCCTGCGCATAAGTGCTTGAACAGCAATAAGAAGCCCGCAGACCGCCGGCGCGCCCGCATGAATTCCTTATACATCCGGCCCTGGCGGAGCCGCTGCGGCGAGACCGGTTGCCCTGATTCAAGTCGCTGAAACCTATCCGGAAATCATGGTCGCTGTGCGTCTTGGCACGATCGATGCTCAGGTATGGACAAGCACACGAACAAAGACGGAGAGAATCATGAGGACCTACACCGAAAATCTGATGACGACTAACGGTTTGACGCTGGCAACGGGCATGGGCCGGAACGGGATCGGCACGGCACATGCGGCCGGCGCCGCGCGCATGGTCAAACATGCGAAGAACGTCGCGCTGTTCCTGGCGGCGCCCTTCATCGGACTGGCCTACCTGCTCGCATTCCCGGTGATCGGTTTCGGGCTGCTCGCCTGGGTCGCCGCAAAGGCGGTGATGAAAAACGAGAAGGCGCGTCCGGTCGCGCTGGCGCTCGCCGCCCCCTTCATCGGGCTCGCGTTTGTCACAGTCGGCCCGGTGCTCGGATTGGTCGCGCTCGCCTGGTACGGCGGCAAGGCCGCGATGAAGGGCTGAACGGCGCAGTCCTGCGGCAAGCGCAGGGAAATCACGCAGGGCGGGGTCGAGCGGACCCCGCCCTTTCATTTTGTAATGGGCTGCAATTGTGGCACTATTGTTCGGACCAATTGAAACGGCGCCAACGAAAGGACTCCTGCCCGAAATGGACGTACGCTCGCTTATCCGCAAGATCCCCGATTACCCCAGTCCCGGCCACACTTACTACGATCTCACCACGCTGATGGCGGATGGTCCGGGCTTTCACGCAGCGATCGACCTGCTCGCGGCGCGCTATGCCTCGCGCGGGATCAAGAAATTCGCCTGCATGGAGTGGCGCGGTTTCGTCATCGGTTCCGCGCTGGCCTATCGGCTCGGCGCGGGTTTCGTGCCGATACGCAAGCTGGGCAAGCTGCCGGGGGAGACCATCACGCGCGAGCACGAGTTCGGGCACACCTCCGAGCCGATCGAAATGCGCGTGGATGCGATCAGCCAGGGCGAAACCGTGGTGCTGGTGGACGACATGCTCGCCACCGGGGCGGTGTGCGAAGCCGCGGCCATGCTCATCCATGACCTGGGCGGCAAGGTGACCGAATGCTGCTTCATTCACGAATTGGCTACGCTCGAAGGCCGCGTGCGCCTGGAGAAGCGCGGCCTGAGCGTGTTCACGCTGTGGACCGAATGAAGGGCTGGATCCCGGGCGCAAGGCGCGGACGCGGGAAACATGAGGGGAACTCCCCCAAGGGGACTTTCCCGTCAAGCGGGATCGAGACCTTCGGGGCGTCTCCCCTCGTTTTAAGCTGAAGGCCTAGCCGATGAACGGGTGCGCGCGGATATAGACTTTTTCTTCGCGCATGGTGCGCGCGAGCAGCTTCACCAGCGCGAACACGGCTTCGATGTGCGGCGTGGGCTCGCCCACGATGCGCCCGACCTCGATCACCGAACCGACCAGCGCATCGATTTCCGGGTCGCGCCCGGCCTCCACGTCCTGCAGCATCGAAGTCTTGTGCTTGCCCACGCGCTCGGCGCCGGCGATGCGTTTTTCCAGCGTCACGCGGAAGGTGATGCCGAGCCGGCCGGCCACGGCCTGCGCTTCGCGCATCATCGCCGCGGCGAGGTCGCGCGTGAGCGGGAACTGGCAGATGTCGACCAGCGTCGAATGCGTGAGCGAGCTGATCGGATTGAAGGTCAGGTTGCCCCAGAGCTTGAGCCAGATCTCGGAGCGGATGTTGTCCAGCACCGGAGCCTTGAGTCCGGCGCGCACGAAGATTTCCGCGATCGCGTTCACGCGCGCGCTGCTCGATCCGTCCAGTTCTCCCAGCGGAAAGCGGTCGCCTTCGATGTGGCGCACCACGCCGGGCGCGGCGAGTTCGCAGGCCGGATAGACGACGCAGCCGATCAGGCGGCGCGGGTCCACCGCTGCGGCGATTGCGCCGCCCGGATCGACGCTGGTCACGACGCGCCCCTCGAATTCGCCGCCGTGGCGCTGGAAATACCACCACGGAATGCCGTTCTGCATCGGGATGATGATGGTGTCCTTGTGGCACAGGGCGGCGATGTCCCCGGCTATGGGCGCCACCTGATGCGCCTTCAGCCCGAGGATCACGACATCGTGCGGGCCGGCCTCGGCCGGCGTTGCCGCGCTGCGCACGTTCTGCGCGAGCTGCTCGGTGCCGTCGTGCATGATCACGCGCATGCCGTGCGCGCGGATCGCCTGCAGGTTCGCTCCGCGCGCCACCAGGGTCACCTCTTCGCCGGCTAGCGCGAGCTTCGCGCCGACAAATCCGCCAATCGAACCAGCACCTACGACGCAAAACTTCATGTACCCACCCTGGCAGAAACCGCGCACGAAATGCAGACGCCCGTGCGCGCGACGGCGCACCGGCGCCTGTTATTGATAGTTTGCTGCGACCAAAATCGAATGTTGCATCGCAACAGCTTGTCCCGTCAACTAAATCGCCGGCACGCTCCGTACAAAAATTTTGATTAACCGATAAATTGCGGTCGAGTATTATCCAAATTCCCCGGCACTGAACCAAAATCGATGCCGCAGCACGGGCATCCGAGCGAGATCGCATGTGCGCTGAGCTGTACCGCTTTTGTTTCCGGCGTCGGCACGGAGTGAGGTGCGCTGCCGCAGGCGCGCGCGCGCAGAGTCGCCGTTGGCAGGCGCGAGCATGAGCCGCCAGCTCGATCGCCTGAAGGATGCCGAGCGCAAGCGCAGCGGCTTGCAGCGTGAACCTTCCGCATCCGGCGCTGCTGCGCCGGACAAACCCGCGTCAGGCAGCGCGTCAAGAACAAGAAAGCCTGGGCCCAAGGCCGGCCACGCCGACGCGGACAACTACTGGACCGAGGTCAAGCGGCGGCTGGCCGAGTTGGAACGGCGGCGTCGGGAAAATGAGCCTCTATCGCCGCAAGAAGCAGGTGCACTGGCGGAGGCCGCCGGAACCAGGCTGATGCTGGAGCAAATCGAGGCCGAGGAACTCGCCGAGGCACAGGCGCGGCAGCGCGCTGAATTGGACGAAGTCGCGCTGAAGGAGATTGCGCGCAGGCAGGAAGCGGCGGCGCGCGCAGGCGAAGCCGCGGCGCGGCGGCTGCTCGCGGAGCAGAAAGCCGAGGCGGCCGCCGAAGCCAGGCTCGCCGCCGAGCGCGAAGCCGAGCAGGCGGCGGCAAAGCGCGCGCAGGCGGAGGCGGATGCAGAAGGCGCCGCACGCACGCGCGCCGAGCTGGAAACGCAACTGCGCGCGCAAAGCGAGGCGCGGGCCGCGGTTGAACAGGCGCTGCTAGCTCAGATCAAGGCGCGTGAAGCGGCGGAGCGTGACGCCGCGTTCACAGCGGAAAACAAAGCGCGCCTGGAGCGCGACGCGGCAAAGCTCGCGCGCGAGCGCCAGGAGGCGGAGGCAGCGCTGGCCGGGGCGTCGGAGCGTCGGGCGCAATCCGAGCTCGATCTCGAGGCGGCCGCGCGCGAACGCGGCGAGGCCGCGAAGCTTGCCTTAGCGCAGGCGCAGTCGCACGCCGCCGCCGATGCAGCGGCGGCCGAGGCTGCGGCCGCACGCGAACGCGCCGAAGCGGAGGGCGAGGCCCTGGCCGTGGCGAGACTGGCGGCGGAGCAGGCCTTGACCCAGACAGCGCGTGCGCGGATCGAAGCGGAGGCGAAGGCCGAAAGCGCAGCGCGCGAGCGCGAGCGGCGGGAAGCGCAGCTGCTGGCGGAAAGCGAGCAGCGCGCGGCAGCGGAGCTGGCCGTGCGCGAGCAGGCGCAGCGCCGCGCGCAGGCCGAAGCGCTGGCAGCGGCGGCTGCCGCAGAACGGGCGCGCGCCGAGGAGGAGGCCAAAGCAATCGCGGAAGCGGCGTGGGCAGCCGAGCAGGAGCTCGCGCAGGCTGCGCGGGTCCGGCTCGAGGCCGAAACCCGGATGCAGGCTAGCGCCGCGGCCCGCAAGCTGGCCGAAGCGCAGGCGCAGCAGGACGCAGCCTTGCGCGCACAGGCGCAGGCCGCGGCTGAGAGCGCAGCCATCGCGCGCGCGCAAGAGGAGGCGGAGTTGCTCGCGCAATGCGCGGCGCGGTCGGCCGCCGATCAGGCGGCGCTGGAACAAACCAGGGCGCGCGACGCCGCCGAGCGCGAAGCCGCGCTCGCGGCGCAGAACCATGCGCAACTTGAGCGCGAAGCCGCAGAGCTGGCGCGCGAGCGGCAGGCGGCGGAAGCGGCGCTCGCCCAGGCCGCGCAGTCGCGGGCGCAGGCCGAGCGCGAACGGGAAGCCGCGGCGCGCGAACGCGCGCAAGCCGAAAAACTGGCTGCGGAGCAGGCGCAGGCACGCACGGCGGCGGATGCGGCGGCGGCCAGCGCCGAAGCCGAGCGGATGCGCGCAGAGGAAGAGGCGGCGCAGCTGGAGCGCGAGCGCGCGCAAGCGGAAACGAAGGCCGCGCGCGCCGCGCAGGAGCGCATAGCGCAGGAGCATCGCGCCGCCGAAGCCGCAAGGATGCGCGCGCAGGCGCTGGCACAGGATCGTGCCGAACAAGAGCGCCGCCTGGATGCAGCCGCGCAGGCGCGCATCGCAGCCGAAGGGCAGGCTGAACGGCAGGCGCAGGCGCGCGCGCAGGCCGACGCCGACGCGGTCGAGGCAGCGCGCCAGCGCAGCGCGCGCGAAGCCGAAGCGCTCGCGGCGCTCGAGCGTCGCACGGCGCAAGAGCGGGCGGCGGCGCAACAGGCCGGAGCGCGGGAATCGGCGGAGCGCGAGGCCGCGCAATCGGCACAGCGGCGCGAGGCCGCCGAGCGCGAAGCGCAGTCTGCCGCGGCTGAGCGCGCGGCGGCGGAGCTGGCGGCGACGCGTGCGGCCGAAGCGCGCGCGAGCGTCGAAGCCGCAGCCGAACAGGCGGCGCGCGCCGCGCTGGTGGAAATGGAACGGCAGCGCGCCCAGGCCGCCGGCGCGCGCCGGCGCGGATGGCTCAGACGCGCTTACGCAGGTATGCGCCCACTTGCGGCACCGGCCGCACTGCTGCTCGCATTTGCATTGGGTCTGGGCGCGCAGGCGCTATGGCAGCCGCGCGCCGGTCCCGCAGTCGAGACCCCGCTCGGCCGGCAAGCGGAACTGCAGCCCGGTTCCGGCGCGCGCCAGAATATGAGCGCTGGCGTGCTGCTGCTGAAGCTGGATGCGGACGCGGCCGGATTTGCGGCGCGTGCGAGCGCAAGCCGGCGCAAAGTCCCTTGATCCGCCTGTTGCAGGTTCAGTCGAGCTTGATGCCGGCTGCGTGGACCACGCCGCCCCAGCGCCCAACCTCGCTATCGACGTAATGCGAAAACGCCGCAGCATCCATGAATTGCGGCTCGGCGCCTTGCTTGCGCAATGCTTCAACAACCGACTTGTCGCGCAGCGCGCGGTCCAGCCCCTGCGCCACCTTGTCCACTGCTTCGTGCGCAGTGCCGGCCGGCGCGAACAGGCCTACCCAGGTCGCCGACACCACAGGGGCGTAACCCAATTCGGTGAATGTCGGCACCTCGGGCAGGGCAAAGTGGCGCGCGGACGAGGTCACGGCGAGCGCCTTGAGTTTGCCCGAGCGGATCAGCGGCAGGGCAACCGGAACGGTATTGAACATCATGGTTATCTGGCCGCCCAGCAGGTCGGTGGTGGCGGGGGCCGCGCCCTTGTACGGCACATGCAGCAGGTCAACGCCGGCCGCGCCGCGGAACAATTCGCCCGCCAGGTGCAATGAGGTGCCGCTGCCGGCCGAGCCATAGCTAAGCTTGCCCGGATTGGCGCGCGCTCGCTGCACCAACTCGGCCAGCGAGTTGATCCCGGATGCCGGCGTCACCACCAGCACATTGGGCACGCCCGCGATGTGTGCGATTGGCGCGAAATCGCGGCGCGCATCGTAGCTGAGCTTGGTGTAGAGAGCCGGATTGGCGCCATGGGTGGCCGAAGTGCCCGCAAGCAGCGTGTAACCATCGGGCGCGCTCTTGGCCACCGCGTCCGCGCCGATGTTGCCGCTCGCGCCCGGGCGGTTTTCGATCACTACCGCCTGCCCGATCTCCTTGGACAGCTGCTGAGCGCTGGTGCGCACGATGATGTCTATCGCGCCGCCGGCCGGAAACGGCACGACTATGTGCACCGGCCTGGTCGGGTAGGTTTGCGCCACGGCGCCGTCGGTCCAGACTGCCAGCGCGGTGAGCGCTGCGATCGCGTACAGGAGCTTCTTCATCGGTGATCTCTTCGGCTGGCAGGAAAAGGGGGTGCCTGAGCGCAGCGCTGCCGCCGCCTCAGTGCGCAAGTGTCGAACGCGGTTTGCGCCCGGATTTCGCTTTCAGGCCGGGCTAAAGCGGCATCGCGCGCTCAAGCGCTATGACGCGGGCGCGATGCGCGCAATGATGCGCTCGCGCGCGAGGCGCGCTTCGGACTGCAGGCCGCGCACGCCGAGCGCATCGGCGCGATCGCCTTCGCGCAGCCTGGCCGTGCATTTGACGCCCGTGCTCTCCCACTGGCCGTCCTTGCACTGTTGAATGGTGCCGGCCTTGCATACTTTGGAACTCTCGGGCACCTGCTTGTCGTTCCAGGGGCAGGGCTTGCCGGCAAGCGCGACCGGGCTGAGCGAGGTCAAGGCGCATGCAAGGGCCAGCGCTAACAGTGGTTTGGTCATGTGATCCTCTTGCCTGTTGAGTGGATGAAACGGCCGCGCCGGCGGGCGCGGGATGCGTCAACGCTAAAGTAATTCCGCGTACCGGTCAACCGGGCGCGAAGCGCAGGCACAGCTGCAGCAGTTCGTCCCAGACGTCGCCGCGCGCGAGGCCCTTGACGGTGCGGTCGATGCGCGCGGCGTGGCGCAGTGCCTCGCCCAGCGCGGCGGATTTCAGCCGTCGCGCTGCTGCGACTACCGCGCGCTGGCGCGCTTCGCCCCAGACGCGGTTGCCGGCGTAGAGCCGCTGCAGGTCCTCGCCCTGCGCCAGGCCCGCCTGCACCTTCGCCACCGCGCGGATCTCCTCGGCCAGCACCCACAGTATCTTCGGCGGCGCCTCGCCCTCGCTCTTCAGGCCGTCGAGCATGCGCGCGAGGCGCGCCTTGTCGCCCGCGAGCATCGCCTCGTTCAGCTTGAATGCGTCGTAGCGCGCGACGTTGAGCACGGCGCCGCACACCGCGTCGAAGTCGAGTTCGCCCGGGGGAAACAACAGGCCCAGCTTCTGGATTTCCTGGTGCGCGGCGAGCAGGTTGCCCTCGACGCTGTCGGCGAGGAACTGCAACGTCTCGCGGCCGGCCTTTTGCTTCTGCCGCGCGAGGCGCGCCGCGATCCATTGCGGCAGCTGCGCGCGCTCCACCTGGAAGGTGTTGATCAGCGCGCCCTCGCGCGTGAGCGCCTTGAACCATGCCGTGTCCTGGGACCTGCGGTCCAGCCGCGGCAGGCTCACGATGGTGAGCACGTCCGCGAGCGGCGCGGCGCAATACTGCACGATGGCGGCGGCGCCGTCGGTGCCGGGCTTGCCGCCGGGGATGCGCAGCTCCACCAGTTTCTTCGACGAGAACAGCGACAGGTTGGCGCCGCTTGCGGCGAGATTGCTCCAGTCGAAGCCGCGCTCGACCGTGAGCACTTCGCGCTCGGCGTAGCCCTGGGCGCGGGCGTGGGCGCGGATCGCGTCGGCCGCTTCGAGGGACTGCAGCGGTTCGTCGCCGTGGATCACATAGCGCGGCGCGAGGCCGCGCGCAAGATGGCGCTCGAGTTCCTCAGCGCGCAGTTGCATCTTTCGGCTTGGCCTCGAAATCGATCGGCTGCGCCGGCGCCGCGGCGAGGCGGCGCAGTATCTGCTGCACCATGTCGCTTTGCATGTCGGTGAACAGCAGCGCCTCCTCCGACTCCTTGGACAGCACCTGCGCGTCGTTGAAGGAAATGTCGCGCGTCAGCCTGATCTCGCTCAGCGGCAGGTAATCGCGGCCGCGCGCGTCGCGCACGCGGAAGCCGACGCGATAGCGCAGCTGGAATTCGCGCACGCGGCCGGTGGTGTCGAAGGAGAGGATGGTCTTTTGCCGCTCCTCGGAAACCAGTTCGAATATCGCCTGCGCCTGCGCCGCATCGTTCACCAGCTTGGTGTGGGTGCCGGCGATGATGTTGCGCTTGAGCTCGGTTCCGAGCGGCGACACCTCGGGGATCGCGACGTACAGGGTTTCGAACGGCAGGCTCGCCTGCCCGCGCAGCTGGAAGCCGCACGCCGCGGTGACCAGCACCAGCATCACTGTCGCGAGATTACGCATGCTTGCTCCCCGGTTTCCTGCGCGTTCAGACAACCACGTTCACCAGGCGGCCGGGAACGACCACGATCTTCTTCACCATCTGCCCGGCGACGAATTTCTGCACCTGCTCGTTGGCCACGGCCGCCGCTTCGATCGCGTCCCTGCCGGCGCTGCGCGCGACGCGGATATTGCCGCGCAGCTTGCCGTTCACCTGCACCACCAGGTCGATCTCGTCCTGCTCCAGCGCCGCCGCATCGGGCTCGGGCCAGGGCGCGTGCAGGATGTCTTCGCCGTAGCCTAGCTCGCGCCACAGCGCATGGGTGATGTGCGGCGCGATCGGCGACAGCAGCCGCAGCAGGATGGACATGCCCTCGGCGAGGGTCGCGCCGGCGCCCGGCGCGCGCTCCAGCGCATTCAGGATCTTCATGCAGGCCGAGGCGACGGTATTGAACTGGTGCTTGGCCAGGTCGTAGTTCGCCTGCTTCAGCGTCAGGTGGATCTCGCGCCGCTGCCCGGCGTGGTGCGCCGCCTGCGCCGCGGCGGTCCGGCCGAGTTCGGCGCGGTGCTCGTGCGCGTAGGCCCACAGGCGCTTGAGAAAGCGGAACGCGCCCTGCACGCCGGAGTCGGACCATTCCAGCGTCTGCTCCGGCGGGCTGGCGAACATCATGAAGAAGCGCGCGGTGTCGGCGCCGTAGTTTTCCATCAGCGACTGCGGGTCGACGCCGTTGTTCTTCGACTTGGACATGGTGCCGATGCCGCCGGACTCCACCGGCTCGCCGTCGGCCTTGAGCACGGCCTGCGCGCGCTGACCCTTGTCGTCCAGGCGCCATTCGATCTCGCTCGGGTTGTAGTAGGCGACGCGCGCGGCGCCGCTTTTCCTGAAGTAGATCTCGTTCAGCACCATGCCCTGGGTGAGCAGGTTCGCGAACGGCTCCTCGAATTCGACCATGCCGAGCTCGCGCATCACCTTGGTCCAGAAGCGCGAGTACAGCAGATGCAGGATCGCATGCTCGATGCCGCCGATGTACTGGTCGACCGGCAGCCAGTAGTTCACGCGCGCATCCACCATCTGCGCCGCGCCGGGGCAGGCGTAGCGAATGTAGTACCAGGACGAGTCGACGAAGGTGTCCATGGTGTCGGTTTCGCGCCGCGCCGGCTTGCCGCAGCGCGGGCAGGCGCAGTCGAGGAAAGCGTGGTGCTTGTTGAGCGGATTGCCCGAGCCGTCGGGCACCAGCTCTTCGGGCAGCACCACCGGCAGGTCCTTGTCCGGCACCGGCACCGCGCCGCAGTCCCTGCAGTGGATGATCGGGATCGGCGTGCCCCAGTAACGCTGGCGCGAGATGCCCCAGTCGCGCAGGCGCCACACCACCTGCTTGTCGCCCAGGCCCTTGGCGCGCAGGTCGGCGGCGATCGCATCGGTCGCCTGTTCGTAATCCAGGCCGTCGTACTTGCCCGAGTTGATGCAGGTGCCGTATTCGGCGTACTCCGCCCGCCACGGCTCGGGCACGGCATCGCCCGCGGGCGTGCGGATCACGCATTTGATCGGCAGCTGGTATTTCAGCGCGAAGGCGTAATCGCGCTCGTCGTGTCCCGGCACGCCCATCACCGCGCCTTCGCCGTAGCTCATGAGCACGTAGTTGCCTACCCATACCGGAACCGGCTCGCCCGAGATCGGGTGGGTGACGCTGACGCCGGCAGGCATGCCTTTCTTTTCCTGCAGCGCGATGTCCGCTTCCTGCACGCCGCCGCGCTTGCATTCTTCGATGAAGGCCGCGAGCGCCGGATTGTTCTTCGCGGCATGAGCCGCGAGCGGGTGCTCGGCCGCGATGGCGCAGAAGGTGACGCCCATGACGGTGTCGGCGCGCGTGGTGAATACCTTGAGCAGCTTCTGCTCGCCGCCGACGCTGTAGGGGAAACCGAAGTTCACGCCGCGGCTCTTGCCGATCCAGTTGGCCTGCATCGTCTTCACCCGCTCCGGCCAGCCCGGCAGCGTGTCCAGCGCGGCGAGCAGCTCTTCGGCGTAAGCGGTGATCTTCATGTAGTACATCGGGATCTCGCGCTTTTCCACCAGCGCCCCGGTGCGCCAGCCACGGCCGTCGATGACCTGCTCGTTGGCGAGCACGGTCTGGTCCACCGGGTCCCAGTTGACCGTGCCGGTCTTCAGGTAGGCGAGGCCCTTCTCCAGCATGCGCAGGAACAGCCACTGGTTCCACTTGTAGTATTCGGGCCGGCAGGTGGTGACTTCGCGCTCCCAGTCCAGGGCGAAGCCCAGCGACTGGAGCTGCTTCTTCATGTAGGCGATGTTGTCGTAGGTCCACTTGGCCGGCGGCACGCCGTTGGCCATGGCGGCGTTCTCGGCCGGCAGCCCGAAGGCGTCCCAGCCCATCGGCTGCAGCACGTTGCAGCCGCGCATGCGGTGATAGCGCGTGAGCGCGTCGCCGATGGTGTAGTTGCGCACATGCCCCATGTGCAGCTTGCCCGAGGGGTAGGGAAACATCGACAGGCAGTAGTATTTCGGCCGCGCGCCCGCGCCCGCGCCCTTGGGCTCCTCGACGGCGCGGAAGGCCCGGGTCTCGTCCCAATGCTTCTGGGCGGCGCGCTCAACGGTCTCGGCGTGGTACTGGGCTTGCATGGAAGATTCGCTGTGTGAGGGATGGCGCATTATACAAGCCCGCACTGCGGAGCAGTCCGCGCCGGCGCAAAACCGGCAGCCGCGCGAAATCTCCGGCCGGCCGCGCCCGCCGCTGCGGTAAAATCGCGCTTCGAGTCCATATACGATATGAGGGGACACGTCCCCTCATGCTCCCCTATATCGGGCCCTTGCAAAGTTCACTTTGCAAGGGCTTATTTGGGAATGTCCCCGCTCATCGATGTCGCTACTCGCCAATCTCAACCCGGAACAGCTCGCCGCAGTGACCCTGCCGAACCAGTCGGCGCTGATCCTCGCCGGCGCCGGCTCGGGCAAGACGCGCGTGCTCACCACGCGCATCGCCTGGCTGATCCAGACCGGCAACGTCAGCCCGGCGGGCATACTCGCGGTGACCTTCACCAACAAGGCGGCGAAGGAAATGCTCACGCGCATTTCCGCGATGCTGCCGATATCGACGCGCGGCATGTGGGTCGGCACCTTCCACGGCCTGTGCAACCGCCTGCTGCGCGCGCATCACCGCGACGCCGGGCTGCCGCAGCTGTTCCAGATCCTCGATTCGGGCGACCAGCTGTCGCTGGTGAAGCGCGTGCTCAAGTCGATGAACGTGGACGAGGACCGCTTCCCGCCGAAGCAGGTGCAGCACTACATCAACGCCAACAAGGAAGAGGGCCGGCGCGCGGGCGAAGCCGAGGCCTACGACGAGTTCAGCCGGCGCTACGCCGAGATCTACGCCGCCTACGACGAGCAGTGCCAGCGCGAGGGCACGGTCGATTTCGCCGAGCTGCTGCTGCGCAGTTTCGAGCTGCTCACGAAAAACGAAATCCTGCGCGAGCACTACCGCGCGCGCTTCCGCCACATCCTGGTGGACGAGTTCCAGGACACCAACCGGCTGCAGTACCGCTGGCTCAAGCTGCTCACCGGTCCTGCGAGCGTGATCTTCGCGGTCGGCGACGACGATCAGTCGATCTATGCCTTCCGCGGCGCCAACGTCGGCAACATGGCCGATTTCGAGCGCGACTTCCACGTCGAGAACGTGATCCGCCTGGAGCAGAACTACCGCTCGCACGGCAACATCCTCGACGCGGCCAACGCGCTGATCTCCAACAACAGGAAGCGCCTCGGGAAGAACCTGTGGACCGCGGCCGGGCACGGCGAGCCGCTGCGCGTGTACGAGGCGCAGACCGACGGCTACGAGGCCAACTGGCTGTCCGAGGAGGTGCGCGCGCTCAACCGCGACGGCGTCGCGCTGCACGACATGGGCGTGCTCTACCGCTCCAACGCGCAGTCGCGCATCCTCGAGCATGCGCTGTTCTCGGCCGGCGTGCCCTATCGCGTCTACGGCGGCCTGCGCTTTTTCGAGCGCATGGAGGTCAAGCACGCGCTCGCCTACCTGCGCCTGATCGCGAGTTCCGAGGACGACAGCGCATTCCTGCGCGTGGTGAATTTTCCCGCGCGCGGCATCGGCGCGCGCTCGCTCGAAGCGCTGCAGGAAGCGGCGATAGCCGGCAGCTGCAGCCTCTACAACGCGGTGCCGCGGCTTGCCGGCAAGGCGGGCAACGCCCTGGGCGCCTTCGTCGCGATGATCGCCACGCTGCGCCAGGAATGCGAAGGCCTGGCGCTGCCCGAGGTGGTGGAGCACATGCTGGCGAAATCGGGGCTGCTCGCGCATTTCCAGGCGGAGAAGGACGGCGCCGACCGGGTGGAGAACCTGCAGGAGCTGGTCAACGCGGCGGCGCTGTTCGTGCAGGAACAGGACGAGGCGCAGGACCTCGCGGCCTTCCTCGCGCACGCCGCGCTGGAAGCGGGCGAGCACCAGGCCGGCGAGGGCGCGGACGCGCTGCAGCTGATGACCGTGCATTCGGCCAAGGGCCTGGAATTCCAGGCGGTGTTCGTCACCGGGCTGGAAGAGGGCCTGTTCCCGCACGAGCAGAGCCGCAACGAGGCCGACGGCCTAGAGGAGGAGCGGCGCCTGATGTACGTGGCGATCACGCGCGCGCGCGCGCGCCTGTACCTGTCGTTCGCGCAGAACCGCATGCTGCACGGCCAGACGCGCTACAACGTCGCCTCGCGCTTCCTCGACGAAATACCGGCGGGCCTGGTGAAGTGGCTCACGCCGCGCCTGGGCGCGCAAGCTGCGCACGAGCCGGTGCTCGCTTCGGCGCGCGACGCTGCAATTCCGCGGGCGCAGCCGCGCGCGGAGCAGATGGGCTGGCGCATCGGCCAGAACGTGGTGCACGCCAAGTTCGGCCAGGGCGTGATCGTCAACGCCGAAGGCCAGGGACCGGATGCGCGCGTGCAGATCAACTTCGGCCGCCAGGGCATGAAGTGGCTGGCGCTGGAATACGCCAAGCTCAGCGCCGCCTAGAGACTGTTGCAATATGAGGGGATATGCCCCGGAGCAAGTCCCCTTGGGGGACCTCCCCTCATACTCCCCGGCATCAGCCGTAACAAAATGGTTTTTGTTACGGGTTCTTAGAGACTAATCGCCGGCGGGATCGCCGAACAGCGACAGCTGGGTCGCCAGCGACAGCACCGTCTCCTCCACCGAACGCTTGGCCTCGGCCAGGGATTTCGCCTCCCCGGCGCGGCTGCCCGCCTGCCAGCGGTACACGCCGCCCTTGCCCTCGTGTGCCACCCAGCCGATCTTCTTTTTCCCCTGCCAATAGCCATGGGTGTCGTAGCCGCGCTCCCAGTAGGGCTTGGCCTTTCTGCTATTGAATTTGACCGGCATGCGCGCTAGCTTACCAAAGAGCTCCCTGCGCCACCACCCAATAGCGCGCGCAGCGCCCGGCGGCCGACCACAGCGCCACGGCGAGCCAGTCGAGCCTGATCCAGCCCGCCGCGAGGCACAGGCCGTCCCCGACGAAGGGCAGCCAGGCCAGGGTGAGCAGCGGGCTGCCGTAGCGGCGTACGCGCTCGAGCTGCGCCAGCGGTTTTTTCGAACCGAACCAGCGCCCGATCAGGTAGGTGGTGAGCCCGCCCGCCGTGTTGCCCAGCGTGGCCAGGGCGATTGCGGGCCAGGCGAGATCGGGATGCAGCTTCAGCACGGCGAACAGCGCCGCCTCGGAACTGAGCGGTATCAGGGTCGAGGCGAGGAAGCTCGCGGCGAGCAGCGAAGCGAGGCTGAGCCAGGCGTCGATCACGCGGCGGTCCAGACCGCGCCGGGGCGGGTCCAAGACCTGCGCTCGTCCCGCAGGGACTCCCGCTGGTCGCCTTGCCGCGGCAAAGCACATCCTGCTACCCTTGCACGCTTACATCGAATCCGCGAACCGCAATGCATCCCGACTACCTCGAAAAGATCCTCAAGGCGCGCGTCTACGACGTGGCCGTGGAAACGCCGCTGGAAGCCGCGCCCCTGTTGTCGCAGCGCCTGCACAACACGCTGCTGCTCAAGCGCGAGGACATGCAGTCGGTATTCTCGTTCAAGCTGCGCGGCGCGTACAACAAAATGGCGCAATTGCCCGCGGCGAAACTGAAGCGCGGGGTGATCGCGGCCTCCGCCGGCAACCACGCGCAGGGCGTGGCGCTGGCGGCGCAGCGCCTGCATTGCAAGGCGGTGATCGTGATGCCGGTGACCACGCCGCGCATCAAGGTGGACGCAGTGCTCGCGCGCGGCGCCGAGGTGGTGCTGCAGGGCGATTCCTACGACGAAGCCTACCGGCATGCGCTCAAGCTGGGGCGCGCGCGCAAGCTCAGTTTCGTGCATCCCTACGACGATCCGGACGTGATCGCCGGCCAGGGCACCATCGGCATGGAAATCCTGCGCCAGGCGAAGACGCCGATCGACGCGATCTTCGTCGCCATCGGCGGCGGCGGGCTGATCTCCGGCATCGCCGCCTATGTGAAGCGCCTGCGCCCCGAGGTGAAGATCATCGGCGTGCAGCCGGTGGACTCGGATGCCATGGCGCGCTCGCTCAAGGCCGGGCGGCGCGTGCGCCTCGCGCACGTCGGGCTGTTTGCCGACGGCGTGGCGGTGAAGCAGGTGGGCAAGGAGACGTTCCGCCTGTGCCGCCAGCTCGTCGACGACATCATCCTCGTCGACACCGACGAGACCTGCGCCGCGATCAAGGACGTATTCGAGGAGACGCGCTCCATACTCGAGCCGGCCGGCGCGCTGGCGATCGCCGGCGCCAAGGCCTGGGCGGAGCGCAAAGGCGCGCGCGGACTGACGCTGGTCGCGGTGGCCTGCGGCGCCAATACCAATTTCGACCGCCTGCGCTTCGTCGCCGAGCGCGCCGAGGTGGGCGAGCACCGCGAGGCCATACTCGCCGTGACCATACCCGAGCGACCGGGGAGCTACAAGAAATTCTGCGCCACCCTGGGCGCGCGCAACGTCACCGAGTTCAATTACCGCATCGCCGGCGCGAAGGAGGCGCATGTGTTCGTCGGCGTCGAAGTGCACGACCGCGACGAGACCGCGCGCCTGATCCGCAGGCTGCGGCGCCACGGGCTGAAGACCATAGACCTGTCCGACAACGAAATGGCCAAGCTGCACGTGCGCCACCTGGTCGGCGGGCATGCGGCGCTGGCGAAAAACGAGCTGCTGTACCGCTTCGAGTTTCCGGAGCGTCCGGGCGCGCTGATGAAGTTTCTCAACAGCATGCGGCCGGACTGGAACATCAGCCTGTTCCACTACCGCAACCACGGCGCCGACTACGGCCGCGTGCTGGTCGGCATGCAGGTGCCGCCGCACGAGATGCCTGCGTTCCGCCGCTTCCTGCGCGACCTGGGCTATCCGTACTGGGATGAGACCGCGAATCCCGCCTACAAGCTGTTCCTGGGCTGAGGGCGCGGACGCCGGCGCGCCTCATGCCGCGGAGGCAGTATTGGTATATTGTTCAGCCGGTCAGGGCTTGACGCAATGCAGCCGGAATCCAGGAGATTGGCCGCCAAATGAACGCTGGTCCCACAGATCGGATCCTTGTCGACGAGCAGGATGTCTACGTGCTCACGCGCAGCGCCGACAGGGAATTGCGCGGTTCGGACACCGCGTTGTCCGCGCTGGAACTGGAATTCCTGGTTCTGATCGACGGGCATGCAAGCGTCGCGGAAATCGCGCGGCGCAACAAAACCCTCGTCCTGAGCGCCGTAATCGATGTATTCCGCAGCCTGATCGCGCGCAATTTGATCGAGCTTTCACGCAAGGATGCCGCCGAGGGCATGGAGATCGGCGATTTCCTGAGTTCGCCGTCGTTCTATGTGCCGCCGGCGGGAGCCGAACGTGAAGCGGGCGACGAGGCGGCGGCCGGGGTGTCATCGCTGCAGCAAACCGGGTATTACGTTCGCATCGCCCGCCGGACCGGGAGCGATCGCAAACTGGTCGAAGGCCAGAGGCTTTGCGTGATCGTGATCGAGGACGAGCCGCATCTGGCGAAGCTGCTCAGGCAGTACCTGACGCTCGAAGGATTCGACGCGCGTGTCGCCTCCAATCGGGAAGAAATCGTCGCCGAATTCCGCCGCCCCCCGCCGCCGGACTTGGTGCTCCTCGACGTGATGCTGCCCGACGCCGACGGCTTCGACGTTCTCTACAAAATGCGCACGCACCCGCGGCTCAAGTCCGTGCCGACCATCATGCTCACCTCGAAGGCGACGCGTGAGGCTGTGCTCAAGGGCCTGGCCGGGGGCGCCGACGGCTATATCACGAAACCGTTCGAGATCGACGTGCTGGTCAAGGCCGTGCGAGCCGTGCTCGGGCTGCCGGAGCACCGATGAGCATCCGGCCGGATTGAGGACGATGTCCAGCGATGCCTTCGAGCAGCAGATGGCGATGCTGCGCGCCGAATATCGGCACGACTTGCCCGCCACGCTGCTCGGCGTGGAGAATTTGTGGCGCAGCTTGGCGACTGGATCCGTGCCGCCTGCTCGCCTGATGGAATTGCAGCGGCAGCTCCATTCCATTGCCGGATCGGCAAAAACCTTCGGGCTCGCGCAGTTGACCGAGTCGGCCCGGGCGGCAGAGGATTTCCTGGAGCCATATTGCGCTGCCGGGGCCCTGCCCGGGGTCACGGAACAGGCGCATTTGGAGCGTTTGCTCCACGCCTTGAAGCGCGCTGCCCCGTAGCGGTGGCTGCACTGTCGAAAACCGACCAACCGGCCAAGGTGCGCGCATGGCGCGCACCTTGGTTTCGCCAGTCCTTCAGCGTCAAGATCAATTTTATCCTCGGCCTCGGGCTCGCGATACTCATCGCCGTGGCGGTGCTGGCGCAGCGCAGCGTTGACGAGGTGGTGGAAACCGGGCGCACCGAGAGCGAAATCCTCGAGGACGTCGGAAAGCTGCAGGTGTTCCTGGGCAACTTGCGGCGTGCCGAGGCGGCGCAGCGCGAATACCTGATCACCGGCAACGCCAATGACATTCCCGCATACCGGTCGGCAAGGGCTCGGGTCGACGAAGGCTTGAAGGACCTGCAATCCCTAGTCGTCGATCCGGATCAGCGCGGCCGCCTGCGCGAGCTGGCTGATGTTGTCGACGAACGTCTGGCGCGGCTTGACCACGTTATGGAGGTGAGGAGAACGAAAGGCGCGGCCGCGGCCGCCGCAATGGTCGGCAATCCGCGCACGCTGGAATTGAATTTGAAGATCGAAGCGATCGACAGGCAGTTTGGTGAGCACGCGTTCCGGTCCCTGCATTTGCGCCGCGCGGACACCGCGACAAATGCCGATTTCGGTTCCTACCTGATCTTCTGGGGCGCGGCCTTCGCCGCCTGCCTGCTGCTGTGGGCGATGGTGATAATTCAGCGCCATCAGTCGGCGCGACGCGCCGCCGAGCGGGCCGTCAGGGCAAGCGAGAAGCAGCTTCGTCTCATCACCGACGCCGTGCCGGCGCTGATCGGTTATGTAGACGGTGGCGGACGCCTGCAGTTTCACAACCTGGCGTTCGAGCAGCTGTTCAATCGCTCGGCAGCCGAGCTGCGCGGGCGTGCCCTGCGCGAATTGCTGGGAGAAGGCCAGTACGCTGCGATTGAGCCGCATATCGCCGAAGTGCTCCAGGGAAACGCGACCGATTTCAAATTCCCGCTGGTGAAAACGGGGGGAGAAAAAGTCGAGCTTTCCGCGCAACTCGTCCCGAGGCGCAACGAGAAAGGCGAAATCACGGGATACTACGCGCTGATAACCGACATTACCGCGCTGACCGAGGTGGAGCGATTGAAAAGCGAGTTCATCGCCACCGTGAGCCACGAATTGCGCACGCCGCTGACGTCCATCTGGGGTTCGCTCGGGCTGCTGGCCGGAGGCGCTGCCGGAAACCTGCACGAAACCGCCCGCGAGCTCGTGACCATCGCCACGCAAAGCTGCGAGCGCCTGGTGCGCCTGGTGAACGACGTTCTGGACTCGGAAAAGATGGAGTCGGGCAAGATGCAGTTTGCCTATGAAGTGCTCGAGCTCGGCGGCGTGATCGAACGCTCGCTCAGGGAAACGGAGGGCTTCGCCTCGGCGCAGGGCGTGCGCCTGCAATTCGACGCGCGGGCGCGGGAAATCAAGGTTCGTGCGGACCGTGACCGTCTGGTACAGGTAGTGACCAACCTGCTTTCCAACGCCTCCAAGTTCTCTCCGCCGGGGGGCGCGGTCGAGGTGGCCATGGAGCAGCGCGGCGCGGTGGCAAGAGTAAGCGTGAGCGACCGCGGCCCCGGTGTCCCCGCGGAATCCCGCGCGCACTTGTTCGATCGCTTCTATCAGGTCGATTCGACCAATACCCGCAGCCGGGGGGGAACCGGTCTGGGCCTGAGCATCTGCAAGGGAATCGTCGAGCGTCTGGGCGGGGCCATGGCGTTTGCCTCGAGAGAGGGAGGGGGCAGCATTTTCTATTTCGAATTGCCGGTATGGTTCGAGGGGCAGGTCGCATGAGCGAAGCAACGTTGGAGAGAGTCCTGCTGGTGGAGGACGACCGGAACGTCAGGCGGGTTGCGCAACTGGCGCTGGAAATGGTGGGAAAAATGAAGGTGTGCGCTTGCGAATCGGGCGCGCAAGCGCTGGCGGCCGTAAATGATTTTCGCCCCCAGCTGGTGCTGCTAGACGTGATGATGCCGGATATGGACGGGCCGGCCGTGCTCAAGCGCTTGCGCGAGCAACCGGATACGGCGTCCATTCCCATCGTCTTCCTGACCGCGAAGGTGCAGAACGAGGAACTGCGGCAATTGCGCGCGCTCGGCGCGCTGGACATAATCAGCAAGCCCTTCGACGCCATGACGCTGGCGCAGTCGGTCAATTCGATTTGGGACAAGCGCCTGCCAGGCTGAGCCGGCCGGGCGCAACCGGAAGCGCGAGGGGAGTTCCTCAAAGGGACGTTCCCATCAAACGGGATCGAGACCTCCGGGGCGTCCCCCAAGGGGACTTTCCCGTCAAGCGGGATCGAGACCTTCGGGGCGCATCCTCTCGTCTTGAAACAAGCGCTACGGTCCGTCGGGCGCTTCGCCGAAGTATCCCGGCGCGATTTCCGCCGCGTAGCACACCGGCGAGCTGAGTTCGGTGCGCCGCTCGCGCGGCACGCCGAGGAACTCCAGCCGGTCCTCGTCGCGCCGGTACACGCCGCGCTCGGTGACCACGTAGTCCATGGGAATATCCCAGGGCTGCGGATAGATGGTGTCGATCGCGGCGAGCTCGAAGCTCACCCCGACGACCAGCGGCTTGCGCGCGCTCAGGCTTTCCAGCGTCCGGTCGAAAAATCCGCCGCCATAACCGAGGCGGTAGCCCTGCGCGTCGAAGCCGTTCATCGGCAGCAGCACCGAATCGGGCTGAAGTTCGGGCCCGGACTTGGGGTAGGGGATGTCGAGTTTGCCTATCGCAAGCTCGACGCCGGGGTGCCATTCGCGGAATATCAGAGGCGACTTCGGCGCGACCACCACCGGCAGCGCCGCGCTCGCGCCCCGCTCGCGCAGCCGGCGCAGCAGGTGGCGCGCATCGTACTCGTTGCGGATTGGCCAGCAGAACGCCACCACGCCCCGGGCCAGCCCCGGGAACCCGTATTCGAGATGCCGGTCGATGGCCAGGCGCCAGGCATGCAGCTGATCCGCGGACACGGCCGACCTGCGCGCGAGCAGCTCGGCGCGCAATTGCTTGCGCCAGCTCATCAGTTCATCGTGCTGCATATATTTGGCGCCAGTCATCCATCCGCGGTGGGGAGCGTTTATACTAGTTTCATCATGGGCTTAGCCTTGGAATCTACTATAACACCGATGTTGCGCGGCTTCACGCTCGCCTTGGCCCTGACCCTTGCGCCGCTGGCATCGCAGGCGTTCGCCGCGCAGGCGCCGGACGCAGGCGAGATCTTCCTCGCGGCGCGCGCCGCCGCGCGCGCAGGCGACTATGCCAAGCTAGCACGCTACGATGCGCGCCTGCAGGGCTATCTGCTCGAACCCTATGTCGAATCCTGGCTGTTGCGCCAGCGCCTCGAGGACGCCGATCCGGCGGAGGTGCGCGCCTTCCTCTCACGCGAGCAGGGCAGCGTGCTCGCCGAGCAGCTGCGCCGGGATTGGCTGAAGGTTCTCGCCAAAAAACGGCTATGGGAGCTGTTCCGCGCCGAGCATCCGCTGCTGGTCGATGACGACGATGAAACCGCCTGCTACGCGCTGCAGGCGCGCTGGGAGCAGAAAGACGAATCGGCGCTGGCCGAAGTGCGCGCTTACTGGAACGCGCCGCGCGAGCTGCCGGAAGGCTGCGTGCCTCTGGCCGAAGCGCTGATCGCGCGCGGGGAGCTCACCAAGCGCCAGGTGTGGCAGCGCGTGCGCCTGCTGCTCGAGGCCGGCGCGGTCAGCGCCGCCTGGCGCAGCGCCGAATATCTGCCGCGCAGCGAAATGCCGGAGCGCGGCCGGCTGCTCGCGGCTGCCACCGGCCCCAAGCGCTTCCTCGAGCAGAAGGCGGACCTGTCGCAGCGCGCCAACCGCGAGATCACCATGTTCGCGCTGTATCGCCTGGCGCGCACCGACCCCGAGGCTGCCGCGGCACACTGGACGGCGAAACTGCGCGCCCATTTCAGCGTCGAGGAGCAGGGCTATCTCTGGGGCCAGCTCGCCCTGCGGGCGGCGCGGCAGAACATGCCCGAAGCGCTGGCGTGGTACCGCCGCGCCGAAGCGGCCGGGACGCCGCTGTCGGAGGAACAGCTTGCTTGGCGCCTGCGCGCGGCGCTGCGCCGGGGCGACTGGGGTGAAGTGCTGGTTTCGGCGCACCTGATGTCGCCGGCGCAAGCGAGCGAGCCGGCCTGGACCTACTGGCAGGGACGCGCGGAACAGGCACTGGGACAGCCGGAGGCGGCGCGCGCCCAGTATGCGCGCATCGCCGGCGGGCATCATTTTTACGCCCGGCTCGCCGCGGAGGAATTGGGCCTGCCCTTCACCATCCCGCCCAAGGGTTACACGCCGAGCGCGCAGGAGGTTGCGGCGATCGGCCGCCAACCCGGCTTCGAGCGCGCGCTCGCGCTGTACCAGCTGGGCCAGCGCTACGATGCGACGCGCGAATGGATTTGGTCGATACGCGGCATGGACGACAAGCAGCTGCTGGCCGCGGCCGAATTCGCGCGCCGGAACGAGATGTTCGACCGCGCCATCAACACCGCCGACAAGACCGTGGCGCTGCACGATTTCAACGTGCGCTACCTTGCGCCGTTTCGCGAGGAGCTGGGCGCGAACGCGCGCATGCAGCAGCTGGAGGAGGCCTGGGTGCTGGGCCTGGTGCGCCAGGAGAGCCGCTTCATCGCCGGGATCAAGTCCTCGGCCGGCGCGGCCGGCCTGATGCAGCTGATGCCGGCTACGGCCAAGTGGGTGGCGCGGCGCATGGGCATGCAGGACTATTCCTGGTCGCGGGTGACCGATACCGGCGTCAACGCCGCGCTCGGCACCTACTACCTGCGCCATGTGCTCGACGACCTCGACGACAGTCCGGTGCTGGCGGCGGCGGCCTATAATGCAGGGCCGGGCCGTGCGCGCAAATGGCGCGGCACGCGGCCGCTGGAAGGCGCAATCTACGCCGAAACCATTCCGTTCGACGAAACCCGCGACTACGTAAAAAAGGTGATGAACAACACCATGTATTACGCAGCCATGCTGGGGAGCCCGATGCGCTCCCTCAAAGCCCGCCTCGGCGTGATCGCGCCGCGCGGCGGCAGCGATCGCGAAATGACGCAAACAGAGACCGAACAGGGAGAACCGTGATGAAACTAGAGCGCATAGCCGTACTCGGCGGCAGCGGCTTCATCGGCCGCCATGTGGTGCGCATGCTGGCCGAGCAGGGCAAGCGCGTGGTGGTGAGCACGCGCCGGCGCGAGCGCGCCAAGCACTTGTTCATGCTGCCGACGGTGGAGGTGGTGCAGGCGGACGTGTCCGAAGCGTCGCAGCTGGCCGCGGTGCTGCGCGGCTGCGACGCCGTGATCAACCTCGTGGGCGTGCTCCAGAGCCGGCCGGGCGAGCCTTACGGCATCGATTTCCGCCGCGCGCACGCCGAGCTGCCGCGCATCCTGGTGACCGCCTGCGAGCAGCTGCACATTCCGCGCCTGCTGCATATGAGCGCGCTCAACGCTTCGAGCAAGGGGCCGAGCGCCTACCTGCGCTCCAAGGGCGACGGGGAGAACTGGATGTTCGCCGAAGGCAAGCGGCTCGCAATCACGGTGTTCCGGCCTTCGGTGGTGTTCGGCCCGGAGGACAGCTTCATCAACCTGTTCGCGCAGCTGCAGCGTTTTCTGCCTATCGTGTTTCTCGCCTGCCCCGAGGCGAAATTCCAGCCGGTGTATGTCGAGGACGTGGCGCGCGCCTTCGTGCACGCGCTCGCCGAGCGCGACAGTTTCGGCAGGACCTACGATCTGTGCGGGCCCAGGGTCTACAGCCTGCGCGAACTGGTCGCGTTTGCCGGCCGCGCGAGCGGCCACGCGCGGCCTATCGTCGGCCTCAGCGCAAAATACTCGATGCTGCAGGCGTGGATGATGGAATGGCTGCCGGGCAAGCTCATGAGCCGCGACAACGTGCTGTCGATGACGCAGGACAGCGTGAGCGCGGCGCCGTTCCCGTTCGGCATCCAGCCGGCTGCGCTGGAGGCGGTCGCGCCCGCCTATCTGCAGGCCGGCAGCGGCCGCGCGCGCTTCAACCTGCTGCGCGGCCATGCCGGCCGAAAGACGCACCCAGCGTGAAGCCGCTCAAGCTCGCGATCGCCGACAAAAACTACTCCTCCTGGTCGATGCGGCCCTGGGTGCTGCTGGCGCAGGCGGGCATCGCGTTCGAGGAAATCCAGCTGAAGTTCACCGACGAGGGCCGGGTTCCCGGGGTGGAGGCCTGGTCGCCCACGCGCCAGGTGCCGGTGCTGCTCATCGGAGACGAGCCGGTATGGGATTCGCTCGCCATCGGCGAAGCCCTGGCCGAGATGTACCCGCACAAGACGCTGTGGCCGGCCGACGCGCGCGCGCGCCAGATCGCGCGCTCGGTCTGCGCCGAGATGCACGCGGGATTTCGCGCGCTGCGCATCGCGATGCCGATGAACATCCGCGCCTCGCATCCGGGCAAGGGCATGAGCCCGGCGGTGCAGAAGGACATCGATCGCATCGTCGAAATCTGGGAATCCTGCCGCGCGCGCTGGGGCGCGGGCGGCGAGCTCCTGTTCGGGCAGTTCGGCATTGCCGACGCGTACTACGCGCCGGTGGCAACGCGCTTCGTCACCTACGGCGTCAAGCTGCCGCCAGTGGCGCAGCGCTATGCCGATGCGCTGCTGGCGCTGCCGGCGGTGCGCGACTGGATCGTGCAGGCGCGGCGCGAGACCAGTTTCGTTCGCGTCGACGAGCCCTACGCCTGAGTCGGGCCCGGCGCCGCAGCGCTACGCGATGAAGATCTACGCAGTCGGCGGCGCGGTGCGCGACGAGCTACTCGGCCTGCCGGTGAAGGACCGCGACTACGTCGTGGTCGGCGCCACGCCCGAAGACATGATCCGCCTCGGCTACCGGCCGGTGGGCAAGGACTTTCCGGTGTTCCTGCACCCGAAGACGCAGGAGGAATACGCGCTCGCGCGCACCGAGCGCAAGACCGCGCGCGGCTACAAGGGGTTTGCCGTCTACGCGGCGCCCGACGTGACGCTGGAGCAGGACCTGTCGCGGCGCGACCTCACCATCAATGCGATTGCGCGCGACGAGCGCGGCCGCATCATCGACCCCTACGGCGGCGCGGCCGACCTCGAGCGCGGCCTGCTGCGCCACGTGAGCGCGGCCTTCGCCGAGGACCCGGTGCGCATCCTGCGCGTCGCGCGCTTTGCCGCGCGTTTCGGCTTCAAAGTGGCGCCGGCCACGCTGCGCCTGATGCGCGCGATGGTCGATGCGGGCGAAGCCGACGCGCTCGTCGCCGAACGCGTGTGGCAGGAACTCGCCAGCGGCCTGATGGAGGCGGCGCCCTCGAAAATGTTCGCGCAGCTGCGCAGCTGCGGCGCGCTCGCGGCTGTGCTGCCCGAGCTGGAGCAGGCCTGGACCGAGCGCGCGCAGTACGCGCGCTCGCGCCGCGCGCTCGACTACGCCGCGGCGCAGGGCCATGCGCTCGAAGTGCGCTATGCCGTGCTGGGCTGTGCGCTCGCCGCCCTGGCGGCACCCGAGCGCGAACTGCGCCACATGAGCGCGCGCCTGCGCGCCCCCGCGGATGCGCGCGATCTCGCCCTGCTCGCGCTGCGCCACCGCGAGGACATCGATCGCGGCGCCAGGCTCGGCGCCGAAGCGGCCGTCTCCCTGCTGCAGGCCTGCGACGCCTGGCGCCGGCCGGCGCGCTTCGAGCAGCTGCTGCAGGCGGCCGAAAGCTGCAACGCGGGCAGCGCTCGCAGCCGCGCCGCCGCGGCGCGCCTGCTGGCCGCGCTGCGCGCCGCGCGCGCGCTCGACGCGGGCGCCATCGCCAGAGGCGAATCCGAGCCGCACCGGATCGCCGCGCGCCTGCGCAGCGCGCGCGTGGCGGCGGTGAAGTCCGCGCTCGCCGCGCGCTGAGCTGCGCAGCGCGGTGATCTCCGCATGAAGTCGGCCGCCGCGCTGCTGCTGCAGGGGCTCGCGCGCAATCTGGCTGCCGGCCTGCGCCTTGCGCTGTTTCTCCCGCTCAGCCGCTACGCCTTTCGCGTCTCGGCCGGTGATTTCGTGCTGCTGTGCGCGTTCAACCTGCTCGCCTGGCTGGCCGCGGGCATGCTGCGCGTGGGCTTTCCCGGTTACGTCGATTTCGGCGCGCTGCCGGTGGCGCTCGCGGAAATCCCGCTGCTGCTGCTCGCGAGCACTATCGTCGCTTACTGGTACGGCAGGCGCGAACTGGCGCTCGCGCTTGCGCTGATGCTGATCGCGCCGGCGGCGCTGTTCGAGTTTGCCTCGGCGTTCATCGCGATGGCGCTGGCCTACGCAGACGAGGACGCGCAGCAGTCCGCCCAGCTGACGGCGTACTCGGCCTACCTGGCGTGGTCGCTGGCGGTGTCGCTGCGCGCGCTGTGGGTCGCGGCCGGCTGGAAGCCGCGGCCGTTCGCGTGGAGCGGCATGCTGCTGGCCGCGCTGCTGCTGCTGCCCCTGTATTTCATGCCGCGCACCGAGCTGTGGCTGCCTGCGGACGAGGACAACGCGGATCAGCCTTCGATCGCGCAGGAGGAGCTGTTTCATGCACAGGACGGCATGCTCGACGCGCATCTGGCGGCGCTGCAGCCGCAGCGCCCGGGCATCGCAGACCTGTATTTCCTCGGCTTCGCGCCCGAAGGCACGGAGGACGTGTTCGGCAAGGAGCTGCATACCGTGGCGCGCCTGATGCGCGAGCGCTTCGACGCGCGCGGCCGCACGCTGCTGCTCAGCAACGATCCGGCCACGCTGGGCGAGCTGCCGGTCGCCAGCGCGACCAATCTCGGTATCGCGCTCGGCCAGATCGGCAGGATCATGGACACGAACGAAGACCTGCTGTTCCTGTACATCAGCACCCACGGTTCCGAGGGCAGCGAGCTCGCGGTCGAGCTGCCGCCGCTCGATCTGTACCAGATCAGGCCGGCGGCGCTGGCGCGCATGCTGCACGACAGCGGCATCAAATGGAAAGTGCTGGTGATCTCGGCCTGCTACTCCGGCGGCTTCATCGAGCCGCTCAAGGACGACAACACGCTGATCATCACCGCTACCGACGCGGATCACCAGTCCTTCGGCTGCGGCAACGGCCGCAACCTGACCTGGTTCGGCAAGGCCTATTTCGACGATGCGCTGCGGCGCACGCGTTCCTTCACCGAGGCGTTCGAGCTCGCGCGCAAGGAGGTAGCCGAGCGCGAACGCAAGCGCGGCTTCACCCCGTCCAAGCCGCAGATGTTCGTCGGCCCGGCGATGCGCGGCAAACTGCGGGATCTGGAATCGCGGCTGGCGGCGGCCCCCTGAGCCCCGGGCCGCGCATATGCGCAGTCCGCGTGCTGCGCCGCAGCTAGTTCGAAAGCCAGCTGATGAGCACCCGATTGAATTGTTCCGGCTGCGCCGACATCACCCAGTGGCCGGTGTCGAATTTCACCACCTGATTGGATTTGCGCGTCAGCAGCTCGTCGGCCCAGGTCTTGGCGTGAAACATGAACGGTTTGCGATTGCCGTAGATGAACAGCATCGGACAGGCAGGCGCGAAGCGCTGCACCTGACGGCGATAGGAGCGGCGCCCGCCGAACCACGTCAGGAAATACGGATAGTTCATGCGCGCACTGATGTACGCGTTGTCGGACGGGCAACGCGCCCAGCGCGCCATCGCGCGCGTCATCCAGTCGCCGATGCGGCCGCCGACGATCCATGCGAGCGCGAGCCAGAACTGATAGGCGAACACCGCCGCCGCTTCCTTCGGCCGCATGGCGCGCCGCAGCGACTTCGGGTCGCCGATGTCGACGCCGATGATTTTCGACACCAGCTGCGGACGGCGCATGGCGAATTCGTAGCCGAAGACGCAGCCCCAGTCGTGCAGCATCAGGATGAGCTTGCGCTCCGGGCAGAATCGTCCGACCAGCCGTTCGAGGAAACCGACCAGGTCGTCGATCGAGCAGGCCTTGCGCGGCTTCGCCGCGTCGAAGCCGGGCAGGGTGAAGCGGACGCAGCGGTAATGGCCCTTGAGCGCCGCTACCTGCGCGTCCCACAGCCGGTAGGTGTCGGGCCAGCCGTGGACCATGAGTATGGTTTCGGCGCCCTCGCCCTCGATGTGGACGTCGACATCCTCGAAGGAAACGACGGTGCTCATGGCGCGGCGCCCGGCAAGGTGCGAAGCCGGCGACCCCGCGGCAGCGAAATCGGCGCGGAAGTCGCAGACACCGCTAGCGCTCCTCCGGGGGTATCGCTCTGATCTCGGCCGCGAAGCGCGCGTGCGCGACGGGATCGACCGGACGGTGCCTCAGCCTGGTGCTGGCAGGATCCTTGCCGAGGTAGTTATCGCCTTTCCAGTTGTGCGCCGGCCTGATCGGCCGCGGCGCAAAGCCGCCGCCGCAGTTCGGGCAGACGTTGCCCAGAATGCGGTCCACGCAATCGGCGCAAAACGTGCACTCGTAGCTGCAGATGCGCGCCTCGAGCGAGTCGGGCGGCAGCGCCTTGTTGCAATGCTCACAGGCAGGTCGAAGTTCCAGCATGCTTGCCTCGCTGCTGTGGTTGCGGACGCCAGCCGTTGACGCAATCGTTCTGCGGCCGGTCCGTACTCTAGCGGATCGGGCAAGGCGCGCATAGCCGTGCTGCGTCGGCTGTCGGCCGCGCCACGGCCGCGGCCTGCACGCGGGCAGGCATGCGTTCGCGCCGGCGCCGGGCTTGGCTTCAGGCCCGCTTCCCTTCGGTCTTGGCGCCACGGTTCGTTTTCCGGATTGAAGTCATGTTTGCGATCCGATTTCAGCGGCGCGCTACCCTCGGTGCATCAGATGATGCGCCCGAGCAGCGTCAGCGCGAGCGAGAGCAGGATGGTGGTGGTGAAGGGCAGGTAGTAGTCGCGGCCCTTGTAGCGCAGGTTGATGTCGCCGGGCAGGCGGCCGAGGGTGTATTTGCCGATGCGCGGCGTGTACAGGCTCAGCACGGCCACGGCGACGATCAGGGTCAGAATCCACTTCAGCATCGAATCATTGTAAACTGCGCGCCAGAGGAAAAAACGAACCGGGAGCAAATAATGATCGACCTCTACACCTGGAAGACGCCCAACGGCCGCAAGGTCTCGATCATGCTGGAGGAGTGCGCTCTACCCTACAACACGCACCCGATCGACATCGGCAAGGGCGAGCAGTTCACGCCGGAGTTCCTCGCGCTCTGTCCAAACGGGAAGATTCCCGCGATCACCGACTCCGAGGGGCCGGACGGCAAACCCATCGCGCTGTTCGAATCCGGGGCGATCCTCGTCTATCTCGCCGGCAAGACCGGCCGCTTCCTTCCGGCGTCCGACCGCGGCAAGTACCTCGCGCTGCAATGGCTGATGTTCCAGATGGGCGGCGTCGGACCGATGTTCGGCCAGGTGCACCATTTCCTGCGCGCGGCGAAGGAGCAGGTGCCCTATGCGATCGAGCGCTACGGCAAGGAAAAGGACCGGCTCTACGGCGTGCTCGACAAGCGCCTGGGCGAAGCCGCGTATCTGGCCGGCGAATATTCGATCGCCGACATGGCCACCTATCCCTGGGTGGCGCGGCACGAGTGGCACAAGACCGAGCTTGCCGATTTTCCCAATGTGAAGCGCTGGTTCGAAGCCATCGGCGACCGGCCTGCGGTGCAGCGCGGCATGGCGGTCCCGGCCTAGGCGCCGCGCCGGCGATGGGCAAGGATTCCGACTCCGATCTGGTGGATCAACTCGAAATCCTCGAGGCCGCGCCGGGCAAGGGCGGCAGCGGGCGGCCGCTGCTGTTCGTGCACGGCGCGTTCGCCGGCGCCTGGTGCTGGTCCAAGCATTTCCTGCCTTACTTCGCCGAACAGGGCTTTCGCGCCTGCGCGCTGAGCCTGAGCGGACACGGCAAGAGCCCCGGACGCGAGCGCCTGGACTGGCTGTCGATCGCCGATTACGTGCGCGACCTGGAGCAGGCGGTGGAAACCGTCGGCGGCGACCCGGTGATCGTCGGCCATTCGATGGGCGGCTTCGTGGTGCAGAAATATCTCGAGCGCGCCCAGGCGCCGGCCGCCGTGCTCATGGCCTCGGTGCCGCCGCAGGGCCTGCTGTCGGCTTCGATCGCGCTCGCGTTTTCCAATCCGGGCCTGTTCACCGACATCAATTCGATGATGCATCGAGGCCGCGCTTCGCTCGCCACGCTGCAGCACGCACTGTTCGCCGGCCCGGTCGCGCTGGACGAGCTGCAGACCTATTACCGCCTGATGCAGCCGGAATCGCAGCGCGCGATGTGGGACATGACGTTTTTCGACCTGCCGCGGCTGTCATCCGCGCGCATTCCGCCGCTGCTGGTGCTGGGCGCGGAGAGCGACATACTGGTGCCGCCGGCGCAGGTGGAACAGGCGGCGCGCGCCTACGGCGCGCAGGCCGAGATCTTTGCCGGCATGGGGCATGTGATGATGCTCGAGGTGCGCTGGCAGAAAGTGGCCGACCGCATCATCGAGTGGTTGCGCAATTCGGGACTGGACCGCAGCTAGACCGGCGCCTGCGGCGGCGCTAGCGCGGCAGCTGCACGATGAAGCGCTGCACCCCATTGAGCAGCATTTCGACCGCGATCGCGGTCAGCACCAGCCCCATCAGACGCTCGATCGCGATCACGCCGCGCCGGCCGATCCAGGCGCTGATGCGCTGCGCCGAAACCATCACCAGCGTGGACACCAGCATCGCCAGGCTGAGCGCGGCCACCCAGTCGAACACGCGCTGCGGCTCGCGCGACACCAGCAGCAGCACCGTGGCCAGCGCCGAAGGGCCGGCGATCGCCGGGATCGCCAGCGGCACGATGAAGGTGCTGGTCTCCCCGCTCTCGCCGAATATGCCCTCGGCGTGCGGAAACACCATGCGCAGCGCGATCAGGAACAGGATCAGCCCGCCGGCGATGGCGAGCGCATTGTCCGACAGGCGCAGCAGGTGCATGAACCTGTCGCCGCCGAACATGAACGCGAGCAATACCGCGTAGGCGATGGCGCATTCGCGCAGCACCACGCGGGTGCGCGCGCCGGGATCCACGTTCCTGAGCACGGAGATCACCAGCGGCATGTTGCCGAAGGGATCCATGACCAGGACGAGGAGAATGGTGGCGGAGACGAGGTCCACGGCGCAGCTCCGGATCTAGAGCGCGGCGCGCCGGTCGCCGGCGGCGAAACCGACGAGCGGCGCGGCGTAGTCTTTTCCGAGCGCGATGACCTTGAACAGCTCGCCCATTTCCGAGGGCGAGAGCAGCGGCTGCACCGCCGCCGCCTGCGGCAGATAGGCCGCCGCGTTCTCGGGCGGGGTGCGCAGCAGGATGTCGGTGATGCCGCAGTTGATGAGGAACTGCGCCTGGCCGGTATAGCCGAGCAGCGCCAGCCCCGCCTGGCCGCCCGCGCGCGCCACGGCGCTGAAATCGATATGGCTGGTGATGTCCTGCAGTCCAGGCAGGAAGAACGGGTCGGCATGGGCGCGGTGGCGGTAATGGCACATGAGCGTGCCCTGGCTGCGCTCGGCCAGGTAATACTCGTGCGCGGGGAAGCCGTAGTCGATGAGCAGGATCACGCCGCGCGACATCGAATCGGCCAGCGTGCGCACGAAGGCGCGGGCCTGCAGCTGGATCTCGGTCTGGTAGCCCGGCGGCAGCTGCAGCGCCTCGGCCGCCGCGCGCAGCTGCGCGCCCGCCGGCCGCCAGTCCCAGGCGAGGGCGCCGCCGCGCCATGCGACACCGCCCTCCTCGGGACCCGCGGCGCTGCCCCGGACCAGGTGCACCGGCATCGCATCCAGCACTTCGTTGGCGACGATCAGGCCCTGATACAAGGTGGGCAGGCGGTTGAGCCAGACCACGCGCTCCAGCAGTTGCGGCACCTTCTGCGCCAGCAGGTCGCGCTCGCGCTCGCGCAGGTCGGGGCTGACTTCGAGGATGTAATAGGCGCGCGGCAGCCGCTCCATGCGCTCGAGCTCGGTCAGCAGCGCGGCGGCGAGCGCGCCCGAGCCGGCGCCGATTTCGAGGATCTGGTCGAGGCCGGATTCCAGCACCTGGGCCGCCTGTCGCGCCAGGGTCTGGCCGTAGATCGGGGTCATTTCGGGCGCGGTGATGAAGTCGCCCTCGCGCCCGAGCTTCCTCGCGCCGGCGGTGTAGTAGCCAAGGCTGGGCGCGTACAGCGCGAGCTCCATGTAGCGCGCGAACGGGATCCAGCCGCCCGCTGCGGCGATCTCGTCGCGGATCAGCGCGAGGAGCTTGCCGCTGTGCGCGAGGGCTTCAGGCGGCGGGGTGGGCAGATCGGACATGTGCGGGATTGAAAACCAAAATTTGGGGGATGAACGCGCGGGCATGGCCCGCGTTCGCATCATGCATAGTGCGCGATTCCGGTAAAATCTTCAAATGACGCAGCTGCAGCACAATACCATCCTCGTCACCGGCGCGGCCAGGCGCGTCGGCGCGGCGATCGCACGGCGCCTGCACCGCGCTGGCGCCAGGCTGGCGCTGCATTATCATTCGTCCGAGCGCGAAGCGCATGCGCTGCAGTCCGAGCTCAACCTTCAGCGCGCGCAGTCGGTGGTCGTGGTCAAGGCCAATCTGCTCGAAACCGCCGGCCTCGAGCAGATCGTGAAAACCTGCGTCGAGCATTTCGGCGCGCTCGATGCGCTGGTCAACAACGCCTCGGCCTTTTATCCGACGCAGGTGGGCGCGATCGACGAGCGCAACTGGGACGAACTCATCGGCACCAACCTCAAAGCGCCGCTGTTCCTGGCGCAGGCGGCGGCGCCGCATCTGAAGAAAAGCGGCGGCTGCATCGTCAACATCACCGATATCCACGCCGAGCGTCCGTTGAAGAATTACGTGGTCTACAGCGTCGCCAAGGCCGGCCTGGCCGGGCTCACGCGCTCGCTCGCGCGCGAGCTCGGGCCGGAGGTGCGCGTGAACGGGGTCGCGCCCGGGCCGATCGAATGGCCGGCGGACGGCTCCTTCGACGAAGTGACGCGCCAGCGCGTGATTTCGCACACGCTGCTCAAGCGCATCGGCGAACCCGACGACATCGCGCGCGCGGTGTACTACCTGATCGCGGAAGCGCCGTATGTTACTGGGCAGATTATCGCGGTGGATGGTGGCCGGAGCGTAAATCTATGAGCGATGATCTGGACCGACTTGGGGGATCAACAAGGGGGCGTGCCCCCTTGTTCGTCGAAGCGACGGGGCAGATCATCGCGGTGGATGGCGGACGCGGCGTGAATTTGTAAATGAACATGAACGCACCCGATCACAAGCGGCTGGAGAAGCTGCGGGTAGACGCGAACAAGCTGGAGAAGCGCCTGTGCCGCCTCGCCGGGCAGGCGATCGTCGATTTCAACATGATCGAAGCCGGCGACCGCGTGATGGTCTGCCTCTCGGGCGGCAAGGACAGCTACGGCCTGCTCGACGTGCTGCTGAAGCTGCGCACACGCGCGCCGATAGACTTCGACATCGTCGCAGTGAATCTGGACCAGAAGCATCCGGGCTATCCGGCGCAGGTGCTGCCCGAATACCTCGAGTCCCTGGGCGTCGAATACCGCATCGCGGAGCAGGACACCTATTCGGTGGTGAAGCGCCTGGTGCCCGAAGGCAAGACCATGTGCTCGGTGTGCTCGCGCCTGCGCCGCGGCGTGCTCTACCGGCTCGCCGGCGAGCTCGGCGCGACGCGGATCGCGCTCGGCCACCATCGCGACGACATCCTCGAAACCTTTTTCCTGAACCTGTTCTTCGGCGGCAAGCTCAAGGCCATGCCGCCCAAGCTGGGTTCCGACGACGGCAAGCATGTGGTCATCCGCCCGCTCGCCTACGTCAAGGAAAAGGATCTCGCGCGCTACGCCGAACTGCGCGCGTTCCCCATCATCCCCTGCGACCTGTGCGGCTCGCAGGACCAGCTGCAGCGCAAGCAGGTGAAGCAGCTTCTGCGTCAGTGGGAAAAGGAGTTCCCGGGCCGGGTCGAAACCGTGTTCAACAGCCTGCAGCGGGTCACGCCCTCGCATCTGCTCGATCGCAAGCTGTTCGATTTTCCCGCGGTCAGCGCGATCGGAATCCCGACACCAGATGGCGACAAAGCCTTTGATGCAGAAGACTTTTCCTTGGTCAGCGACGCACTGCTCAAGCTCCAGTCCGCAGCCGGCTAGACCGGCCATCAAACAAAATCTGTCAAACTCAGTTTGTCATGATAAAATTTCAGCATGAATTGTGCTGAACGTTTGGTATCGATTTTCGGCAGCCAGGCCGAAGTGGCGCGGCGTTTCCAGCTCGACCGCGCCGTGGTGAACAACTGGGTCAAGTCCGGTTACGTCCCGGCGCGCTGGGCGATGGAGGTCGAACACGCCACCGCGGGCAAGGTCGCGGCGGTCGAAGTGCTCAATGAAGCCAATGCCAAGAAGCCGGTCAAGGTCAAATCTCGTCCCGACGATCTGTTCGGGTCGCAACTTCCAGGGAGTGACGCCATGAGTGATTTCGCACCCGCGAAACGGATATTTTCCTTCCATCCGCCGCAGCGCACGCTGATGGGCCCCGGCCCCTCGGAGATCAACCCGCGCGTGATGGCGGCGATGGGCCTGCCGGCGATCGGTTATCTCGACCCGATCTTCGTCGACATGATGGAAGAGCTGAAATCGCTGCTGCGCTACGCCTACCAGACCAAACATGCGCTCACCTTCCCGATCTCGGGACCGGGCTCGGTCGGCATGGAATACTGCTTCGTCAACCTGGTCGCCCCCGGCGACAAGGTCATCGTCTGCCGCAACGGCGTGTTCGGCGGGCGCATGATCGAAAACGTGCAGCGCTGCGGCGGTACGCCCATCATCGTCGAGGATGCCTGGGGCGAGCCGGTCAGCCCGCAGAAGCTGGAAGACGCGCTCAAGGCGAATACCGACGTGCGCCTGGTTGCATTCGTCCATGCGGAAACCTCGACCGGGGTGCAATCGGACGCCGAGGCCCTGGTGAAGATCGCGCACAAGCACGATGCGCTCACCATCGTCGACGCGGTGACTTCGCTCGGCGGCACGCCGGTGATGGTGGACGAATGGAAGATCGACGCGATCTACTCGGCCAGCCAGAAATGCCTGTCGTGCACGCCCGGCCTGTCGCCGGTGTCCTTCAGCGACCGCGTGGTCGAACACGTGAAGGCGCGCAAGGACAAGATTCATTCCTGGTTCATGGACATGAACCTGCTGCTTGGCTACTGGGGCGAGACTACGCGCACCTACCACCACACGGCGCCCACCAACAGCCTGTACGCGCTGCACGAAGCCCTGCTGATCCTCAAGGAAGAGGGCATAGAGAACGCCTGGGCGCGCCACACGCGCCACCACCTCGCGCTCAAGGCCGGCCTCGAAGCCATGGGTCTGAAGTTCCTGGTGAAGGAGGAGGCGCAGCTGCCGCAGATGAATGCGGTGGTGATACCCGAGGCGGCCAAGGCGCGCGAAGCCGAGGTGCGCAAGACCCTGCTCACCGAATTCAACCTCGAGATCGGCGCCGGCCTCGGGCCGCTCGCCGGCAAGATCTGGCGCATCGGCCTGATGGGCTATTCGTGCAAGCCCGAAAACGTGATGCTGTGCCTGTCGGCGCTGGGTTCGGTGCTGTCCGACATGGGCCTGCCGATACACGTGGGCGACGCGGAGGCGGCTGCGCACGGCGCGTACGCCGCGCTGCACGCGAAGGCGGCGAAGCAGAAACAGCAGCAGAGAAAGCGCGTGGCCTGATCCGGCAGCGACCCGCTTGCGCGGGGGAGTACCGGACGGCGGCCCCAGGGTCGCCGTTTCCTTTTGCGCAGTCCGCGCTAATAACCTGCGGCGATAAGCATGCTCCCATTGTTTCCTTGTGGCAGCGCGAGGCGACGCTATACTGGGCTCTTTTCCTTTCAGAAGAAAATCCGCCGTGAAAATCGAAACCCTCGCCGTCCACGCAGGTTACAGCCCCGAGCCCACCACCAAGGCAGTGGCGGTGCCGATCTACCAGACCACCTCCTATGCCTTCGACGACACCCAGCATGGCGCAGATCTGTTCGACCTGAAGGTGGCGGGCAACATCTACACGCGCATCATGAATCCGACCCAGGACGTGCTGGAGAAACGCGTCACCGCCATGGAGGGCGGCGTTGCCGGGCTCGCGCTCGCCTCGGGACAGGCGGCCATCACCTATTCGATCATGACCATCGCCGAAGCGGGCGACAACATCGTATCTGCGAGCACGCTCTACGGCGGCACCTACAACCTCTTCGCGCACACCTTTCCGCAATTCGGGATCGAAACCCGCTTCGCCGATTACCGCGACCCGGACGCATTCGGCAGGCTGATCGACGCCAGGACCAAGGCGGTGTATGTCGAATCGATCGGCAATCCGCTCGGGAACATCACCGATCTGGAGAAAATCGCCGCCGTCGCGCATGAACACGGCGTGCCGCTGATCGTGGACAACACCGTGCCCACGCCCTACCTGCTGCGCCCGTTCGAGCACGGCGCTGACATCGTGGTGCATTCGCTGACGAAGTATCTCGGTGGGCACGGCAATTCGATCGGCGGCATGATCGTCGATTCGGGCAAGTTTCCCTGGGCCGAGCACAAGCAGAAATTCCGCCGCCTGAACGAGCCCGACGTGTCCTACCACGGGGTGGTCTACACCGAGGCGCTGGGCCCGGCCGCGTACATCGGCCGCGCGCGCGTGGTGCCGCTGCGCAATACCGGCGCGGCGATCTCGCCGTTCAACGCCTTCCTCATTCTGCAGGGCGTCGAAACCCTGGCCTTGCGCATGGAGCGCATCGTCGACAACACGCTCGCAGTGGCAAATTACCTCAAAGGCCACAACAAGGTGAGCTGGGTCAACTACGCCGGCCTGCCCGATCACGAGGACCACGGGCTGGCGCAGAAATACATGGGCGGCCGCCCCTCCGGCATCCTCACCTTTGGTGTACGGGGCGGCAGTGCGGCTGGCACGAAATTCCAGGACGCGCTCAAGCTGTTCACGCGCCTGGTCAACATCGGCGACGCGAAGTCGCTCGCCTGCCATCCGGCCTCGACCACCCACCGTCAACTCGGGCCCGCCGAGATGGTCAAAGCCGGCGTCAGCGAGGACATGGTGCGGTTGTCGCTGGGCATCGAGCATATCGACGACCTGAAGGCCGACCTGGAGCAGGCGCTGCAGGCGGCATGAGCCGCGCCGCGGCGCGCGGATGGTTTTGTTACCATTGCGCCCCGGATTCGAAGCGAAGGAGGAACCATGAACATCGCCAATGACGTAACCGCCCTGATCGGCAATACGCCGCTGGTGCGCATCAACCGGCTGGCGCGGGGCTGCGCCGCCGACGTGGTGGCGAAGCTGGAGTACCAGAATCCCGCGCACAGCGTGAAAGACCGCATCGGCCTGTCGATGATCGCGGCGGCGGAGAAGGCCGGGCGCATCAAGCCCGACACCATCGTGCTCGAGCCCACCAGCGGCAACACCGGCATCGGCATCGCCATGGTGTGCGCGGCGCGCGGCTACAAGTGCACCATCGTCATGCCCGACACCATGAGCAAGGAGCGGCGCATGCTGCTGCGCGCCTACGGCGCCGAGCTGGTGCTGACGCCCGGCGCCGAGCGCATGCCGGGCGCGATCAGGAAAGCCGAGGAAATGGCCGCCGCCGACCCGCGCTATTTCATCCCGCAGCAATTCGACAACCCGGCCAATCCGGAAGTCCATCGGCGCACCACCGCCGAGGAAATCTGGCGTGACACCGAGGGCAGGGCGGACATCCTGGTGTCGGGCATAGGCACCGGCGGCACCATCACCGGCGTGGGCGAGGTGATCAAGGCGAAGAAGCCCTCGTTCAAATGCATTGCGGTCGAGCCCGACGCTTCTGCCGTGCTCTCGGGCGGGCCGGCCGGCCCGCATCCGCTGCAGGGCCTGGGCGCGGGTTTCGTTCCCTCGATCCTGAACACCAGGATCTACGATGAGATCGTGCGCGTGAAGAACGACGATGCGATGGAGCTTGCGCGGCGCATGGCGCGCGAAGAAGGGCTGCTGGTGGGCATCTCTTCCGGCGCCGCGATGTGGGCGGCGCTCGAAGTCGCGCGGCGCGCCGAAAACAAGGGCAAGCTGCTGGTGGTCATCATCCCGTCCTTCGGCGAGCGCTATCTGTCCACGCCTTTATTCGCCGGTCTGGCGGACTAGCGCCGGCGCAGCCTCAGGCGGCGATGCGCGCGCGCGCCGCGGCGTACTCGCCGCGCAGCCGCGCGACCAGGTCGGCGGTGGCGGGAACGTCGTCGATCTGGCCCACGCCCTGGCCCGCGCTCCAGATGTCGCGCCAGGCCTTGCGCGCGCCGCCTTCACCCGAGCCGAAATTCATCTTGTTCTTGTCCTGCGGCGGCAGATTGTCCGGATCGAGGCCGGTCTGCAGCACGCTGTGCTTGAGGTAGTTGCCGTGGATGCCGGAAAACAGCGCGGTGTAGACGATGTCTTCAGCTGCCGACTGGATGATCATCTGCTTGTATTCCGCGCTCGCATTCGCTTCCTTCGTGGCGATGAAGCGCGTGCCCATGTAGGCGAGGTCCGCGCCCAGCGCCTGCGCCGCGAGCACCGACGCGCCGTTGGAAATGGCGCCGGCGAGCACGATGGTCTTGTCGAAGAACTTGCGCACTTCCGGCAGCAGCGCGAACGGCGACAGCGTGCCGGCATGTCCTCCGGCGCCGGCGCATACCAGGATCAGGCCGTCGACGCCGGCCTCGGCCGCCTTGCGCGCGTGGCGCACGTTGATCACGTCGTGCAGCACGATGCCGCCATAGCTGTGCGCCGCTGCGATGATTTCGCCCGGCGGGCGCAGGCTGGTGATGATGATGGGCACCTTGAAGCGCACGCAGGTTTCCATGTCGTGCATGAGCCGGTCGTTCGACGCGTGCACGATCTGGTTCACGGCGAAGGGCGCGACCTTCTCCTGCGGATGCGCCGCCCGGTGCGCGGCGAGTTCGCCGGTGATGCGTTCCAGCCACACGGCCAACTCCTCCTTGGGACGCGCGTTCAGTGCCGGGAAGGAGCCGACGATGCCGGCCTTGCACTGGGCGATCACCAGATCGGGCGTGGACACGATGAACATGGGCGAGCCGATCACGGGGAGGCTGAGACTGGTTTGCAGCATTGCGGGTAGGGGCATGGTGCGTCCTGAGGGTTTTTGGGCGGGAGAGCGCGCAGCGAGCGCCTATTGTGACCGAATCCGCTGCTCGCCGGTGCGCTGCGCAAATGCGGACGCGCGCCGCCGCGGCCGTGCCGCAATCCGGGATGCTTGGAACCGCCGGCGCGCGCCACCTTGCTGCAGCGCTCCCGCAATCCGGAATGCGCTGCGAAATTCGGACGATTCATTGTCCTCGGTCAATGCCGCGCAAGGCAAAACCCGGTATTTATAATGCGGCAGATGTATCGAAATGGCTGGAGCGCGCCGGTATCCGGACCGCGCGCAGCGCATTTGTCCATGCCGCTGCCGCCAATTCTGCATCGATGATGACCTGAACCGAAAGGCACTGCACACGAATCCGCAGTGCGGCCAGGGGACGCAGCCGCGATCCGGGTGCGCCGGTTCCCCGACGATTTTTTCTACACGACAGAAAAGAGGAGTCCTACATGGCTGTCCCCTGCAAGATCCTGATCATGGGTGCTTCCTACGGTTCGCTGCTCGGAACCAAGCTGGCGCTCGCAGGGCACACGGTGAATCTGGTGTGCCTGCCCGCGGAAGCCGAGCTGATCAACCAGGTGGGCGCCATCGTGCGCCTGCCGGTCAAAGGCCGCGACGGACTGGTCGAAATCAATTCGAAAAAGCTGCCGGGAAAAATGTCCGCCGGCGGCACGACTGCGTTCAAGCCCGCGGATTTCGACCTGGTCGCGCTGGCGATGCAGGAGCCTCAATATCGCTCGCCCGGCGTGCGCGAGCTGCTCGATGCGGTGGCCAAGGCCAGGGTCCCGTGCATGTCCATCATGAACATTCCGCCGCTGCCTTACCTCGCGCGCATTCCCGGCCTCGATCCCGCCGCGTGCAGGGGCTGCTATACCGATCCCGCGGTGTGGGACAACTTCGACCCGAAGCTGATGACCCTGTGCAGCCCGGATCCGCAGGCGTTCCGCCCGCCGGAGGAGAAGGTCAACGTGCTGCAGGTCAGGCTGCCGACCAACTTCAAATCGGCGCGCTTCGATTCGGACGCGCATACCGCCATGCTGCGCCGGCTGGAAGCGGACATCGAAGCCGTGCGTTTCGACGTCGGCGGCGCCAGGATCGAACTGCCGGTCAAGCTCAAGGTGCACGATTCCATTTTCGTGCCGCTGGCAAAATGGAGCATGCTGCTCGCCGGCAACTATCGCTGCGTGCAGAAGGACGGCGTCATTCCGATCAAGGAAGCCGTGCACGGCGACATCGAGGCATCGCGCTCGGTCTACAACTGGGTGGTGAAGCTGTGCGTGTCCCTGGGCGCGGACGAGAAAGACCTGGTGCCGTTCGAAAAATACGCCAACGCGGCGCAGTCGCTGGGAAGCCCGTCCTCCGCGGCGCGCGCCCTGGCTGCGGGTGCGCCCCATATCGAGCGCACGGACCGCCTGGTGCAGACCATCGCGGCGCAAAAAGGCATGAAGAACGAGCTGGTCGACCGCACGGTCGCGCTGGTCGACGGCTGGCTCGAGGCGAACCGGCGCAAGGCCGCCGCCGCATAAGGCGCAGGCGCGCTGCGCTTCAGCGTTTGCGCGGCCGCCTGTGCAGATGCAGCTTCTGCGCTTTGCGCTCCAGCGGATCGCGCAGGCGCAGCAGCTTCACCTGTTTTCTGGCTATCAACGGGTAGTGCCGCGCCGCATCCAGCGCCCAGCCCAGATCCCAGCAGCTTTTCTTTTGCGTGACCCAGGTGGCGGGGTCGAGCCGGCGCAGGTCGAAGGCGGCGGAGTAGCTGCGCAGGGTCTTCTGATGGCGCTTGTTGGCGTACTCGTGGAAGTAGGACATCGCCAGCTCGCGCAGGCTGCGGTACACCGGATCGCGCCAGCGCAGCACCGCGTGGTTGGTCTTGGATATCGCGCCCCAGCAGCCCTGGCGCCGGAACAGCGTCACCACGTGGTCGCTGTCGCGTTCCGCCTTGAGGTCCAGCAGCAGCGGCGGCTCGCCGTGCACCCACAGCGCGGCGGCGGCGATGACGGCGCCTTCGATGCACAAGGCGCGGCGCTGGCGCAGGGCTTCGCGTACCGACAGGCAGGTTTCGCCGCCGATCTCGAAGTTCTGCGGAATGGCGTCGATGTAGTCCTGAATCTTCTCCGGGGTGTTGAGGCGCCTGAGGATGGCGAACTCGGCTTTCGTCAGACCCAGGTCCTCGCGGCGGGCGTAGCGCCTCCGGTTCATCCGGCCCGCTTGCCGCGCCTGGGCGCTTTCGCCGGCCCGGGGGTCTTCTTCTTCGCGGATCGTTTCGCGGCCGGCTGCTGCCGCGCGATCTTGCGCGCCGCCTGTGCCTGTCCGGCCGCCTGTTTTTTCGCATTCGTACGCAGCGCCGCGGCATAGGCGCTGCGCGCCCAGGGAAGCATCAGGTCGGGCGATTCCATCGCGTCCGCCGGCGCGCGGAAGAAGTTCAGGCTGGCGGTCTTGCCCTTGCGCGCGTAGCTGAACAGGTCGCAGCCCGCCTGCTCGAATTCGACGCGGTTCATCGCATCCGCCTTGAGGTAGAGCACATCGCCGGACACGAGGGCGAACATCAGGCCGTCCAGAAACACGCCGTGGCCGCCGAACATGCGCCGCGCCTGCACCGTGCCGAAGGGGCCGAACAACTCAAGCACGTACTCGATGAATTCGTCCGGCATCGTTCGCCCAGCTCGCTAGTGAATTCCTGCGCCGGATTGTAGGGCCTCGAAGGCCGCTAGCCAAGCGGCGTCGCTGCAGGGCCTGCATCCGCGCCCGCGCAGGCGGTGGCGCGCGTTTCGGAGGATGGAACGCGCGCGCTGCAGATGCGCTTACGCTGGCGGCTGTCGGCGCGCCGCTGCTCAGGCCGGGCGCTGCGGTGCCTTGGACTGCGCGCGCCGCCGGAACAGCGGCTCGGGCCGCTCGACCGAGCCCTGATAGGCTTCGCTGAAGGCGTCGAATGCCGCCAGCGCCTGCTGCGCATCCTGGTCGGCGCGCAGCGCGAACGCGTCGAAGCCGCAGCGCCAGAGGTAGAACAGCTGGTCGTGCAGCACCTCGCCGATCGCGCGCAGCTCGCCGCGATAAGCGTGGCGCTCGCGCAACAGCCGCGCCAGCGTGTAGCCGCGGCCGTCGGTGGCGCTGGCAAAGCGCACCGCGATCACGCCGAAGCGCGGCAGGTCCGGCGCGAGCGGCCCGGGGTCCGCGTTCGTGTCCAGCCACAGGCCGATGCGCCCGAGCCGGAACGACAGCGCCGCGCGCTCGCGCATCCACAAGGCCGCGGGCACGATGACATCGCCGGCGAACGGCAGGGACCCGGCCCTGTCCTGCTCAAGCAGCTGCCAGTTGTCTTGCACTACGGCGCGGTGTCTGATGATGCGACTCATATACGTAATCCCTGAATGGTTCGATGCCGATGCGGCGCACGGTGTCGATGAAGCGCTCCTGCTCGCTGTCACGCTGCCCGAGATAGACTTCGATCAGCTTCTCGATGACCTCGGGCACCTGCTCTTGCGAAAATGCGGGCCCGATCACCCTGCCCAGCGACGCGTGCGCGCCTTGCGCGCCGCCGATGGAGACCTGGTAATACTCCTCGCCCTGCTTGTCCACGCCGAGTATGCCGATGTGGCCGACGTGGTGGTGGCCGCAGGAATTCATGCAACCCGAGATGTTGAGGTCGAGCTCGCCGATGTCGTGCAGATAGTCGAGGTCGTCGAAGCGCCGCTGCACTGCCTGCGCCACGGGGATCGACCGGGCGTTGGCGAGCGAGCAGAAATCGCCGCCCGGGCAGGCGATGATGTTGGTGAGCAGGCCGATGTTGGGCGTCGCCAGGCCGAGCGGCCTGATCTCGCGCCACAGCGCGTGCAGGTCGGAGGCGCGCACGTCGGCGAGGATCAGGTTCTGCTCGTGCGAAACGCGCAATTCGCCGAAGGAATAGCGCTCGGCGAGGCCGGCGATCGCATCCATCTGCTCCGCGCTCGCGTCGCCGGGCGCGGCGCCGCTGCGCTTGAGCGAAAGCGTCACCGCGGCATAGCCCGGAACCTTGTGCGGGTGCACGTTGCGCCGGTGCCAGCTTGCGAACGCCTCGTCCGCGGCGAGCATCGCTTCGACCAGGGGATTGCCCGCCTGCAGCGCGGCGTAGGCCGGGCGGGTGAAGCGGCTTTCGATGCGCTTCACCTCGTCCTCGATCAGGGTGGAGGGGCCGTCCCTGAGCTGCGACCATTCCTCCTCCACCTTCTGCGCGAACACCGCGGGGGTCAGTTCCTTCACCAATATCTTGATGCGCGCCTTGTACTTGTTGTCGCGCCGGCCGTAGCGGTTGTATACGCGCAGGATCGCGTCGAGGTAGCTGAGCAGGTGGCGCCAGGGGAGGAATTCGCGTATCGCATGCCCGATGATGGGGGTGCGGCCGAGGCCGCCGCCGACGATCACGCGAAAACCGACTTCGCCCGGTTCCGCGTCCGCCATGCCGCGCACGGCGCGCTGCGCATGCAGCCCGATGTCGTGCACCCAGGTCGCGGCGCGGTCGGCGGCGCTGCCGCTGACCGCGATCTTGAATTTGCGCGGCAGATAGGCGAACTCGGGATGCAGCGTGGACCATTGGCGTATCAGCTCGCACCAGACGAAGGAATCGACGATTTCGTCCGGCGCGACGCCGGCGAAATGGTCGGTGGTGGTGTTGCGCACGCAGCTGCCCGAGGTCTGGATCGCGTGCATCTGCACTTGCGCAAGTTCGGCCAGGATATCCGGCACGCGCTCCATGCTTGGCCAGTTGAGCTGGAGATTCTGGCGGGTGGAAAAGTGGCCGTAGCCCCTGTCGTAGGTGCGCGCGACATGCGCGAGCTTGCGCAGCTGCACCGACGACAGCAGGCCGTAGGGGATCGCGATGCGCAGCATCGGCGCGTGACGCTCGACGTAGAGTCCGTTTTGCAGGCGCAGCGGGCGGAATTCGTCCGCCGACAGCGCGCCGGCAAGGTAGCGCCGCGTCTGCTCGCGGAACTGCTGCACGCGCTCGTTCACGATGCGCTGGTCGATTTCGTCGTATAAGTACATGGCGTATGGGCTCGCTCGTCAAAATGCGCCCTTGCGGACGCGCGCCTGGAATCAGCCAGGCAGGCGCGAAGCCTAATCAAGCCGCGTTATAATAAGAACGACTTAATGCTCATATGTATATAACACGACGGTATTAGGACTCAGGATGAATTTCCAGCAACTGCGCTATGTGCGCGAAACCGTGCGCCGCGGCCTCAACCTCACCGAGGCTGCCAGGGCGCTGCACACCTCGCAGCCGGGCGTGTCGAAGCAGATCCGCGAACTCGAGAACGAGCTCGGCTTCGATATCTTCGTGCGCCGCGGCAAGCGCGTGATCGCGCTCACCGAGCCGGGGAAGGCGGTGCTCGGCATCATCGAGCGCGTGCTGCAGGAATCGGAGAACCTGAAGCGCGCGGCGCAGGATTTCAGCGTGCGCGACGCCGGCGGGCTCATCATCGCCACCACCCATACCCAGGCGCGCTATGCGCTGCCGCGCGTGGTGGCCGAATTCAAGCGCCGCTACCCCAAGGTGCACCTGACGCTGCAGCAGGGCAACCCGCCGCAGCTCGCGGAAATGGTGCTCGCGGGCTCGGCCGACATCGCCATCGCCACCGAGGCGCTGGACCAGTACCCGGGCCTGCTCGCGCTGCCCGCATACAGCTGGAGCCACTGCGTGGTGGTGCCGCCGCGGCACCCCTTGCTCAAGGCGGGGAAGCTGACTCTGGAAGCGCTGGCGGCATACCCCATCGTCACCTTCGACGCCGCGTTCGCCGGCCGCTCGCAGCTGGACGCCGCGTTTGCGGCGCGCGGACTCGCGATGGACGTCGTGCTGGCCGCCATCGACGCGGACGTGATCAAGACCTATGTCGAACTCGGCCTGGGGGTGGGCATCATCACCGCCATGGCCTTCGACGCGAAGCGCGATCTGCGGCTGCGCGCGATCGACTGCTCGCATCTATTCCGCTCCAACACCACGCGCGTGGCGATCAAGCGCGGCGCCCTGCTGCGCGCCTATGCCTATGCGTTCATCGAGTCCTTCGCCCCGGCGCTTAACCGCAGGCTGATCGAGCGTGCGCTGGCGGGCGAGGGCGAGCTGTACGAGCTTTGAGCATGTCGAGAAGTCTCGTGCGCGAGCTGGTGCGCCTGGGCTGGCCGGTGCTGGTAGCGCAACTGGCGGTGATGGCCAACAACGTCATCGACACCATCATGGCCGGCCGTTACGGCACCCTGGACCTGGCCGCCGTGGGCATAGGCTCCAGCATCTACTTCTCGGTGTTCGTCGCGCTGATGGGCGTGCTGCTCGCGCTCACGCCCATCGTTGCGCACATGCATGGCGCGGGCCGGCAGGCGGACATCGGCGAGGAGCTGCGCCAGGGCGCCTGGCTGGCCGCGGCGCTCGCGCTGGTCTCGCTGGCGCTGTTTGCCCATCCCGATCCCTTCCTCGCCGTGGCCAAGCTGGCACCCGAACTCGAAGCCAAGGTGCGCGCCTATCTGCAGGCGCTCGCATGGTCGGTGCCGGCCTCGCTCCTGTTCCGCGTGTTCTACAGCTTCTCCACGGCGATTTCGCGCCCGCGCACGGTGATGGCGCTGACGCTGGTCGGGCTTGCGCTCAAGGTGCCGCTCAACTGGGTGTTCATGTACGGCAATCTCGGCGCGCCCGCGCTCGGCAGTACCGGCTGCGCGGTGGCGACGGCGCTGATTTCCTGGATCCTGTGCACGCTCGCCTGGGCCTGGTGCTGGCTCGAACCCGGCTACCGGAGCTACCGCGTGTTTGCGCGCTGGTCCTGGCCCGACACCCGGGCGCTGGGCCGCATCCTCTCCCTCGGATTGCCGATCGGCCTCACCTTCCTCATCGACGTGACCGGGTTCACCTTCATGGCGCTGTTCATCGCGCGGCTGGGTGCGCTGTATTCGGCGGCGCACCAGATCGCGGCCAATCTTGCCGCGCTCTGCTTCATGCTGCCGCTGGCGCTGGGCAATGCCGCCAGCGTGGTGGTCGGCCAATCGCTGGGCGCGCAGCGGCCTGCGCGCGCGCGCGCCGCCGGCCTCACCGGGCTCGCGCTGGCGCTCGCCTGCGCCGCGCTCGTCGGCGGCTGCCTTTACGGGTTCGCAGACGCGCTCGCCGGCCTGTATGCCGCGGATGCCAAGCTGCGCCGCGTCGCCGCCGGACTGATCGCCTTCGTCGCGGTGTACCACCTGTTCGATGCGGCGCAGGCGGTGGTGGTCAATGTGCTGCGCGGCTACAAGCGCGCGGTGGTGCCGATGCTGATCTATGCGATCGCGCTGTGGGGCGTGGGCCTGGGCGGCGGCTACGCGATCGGGCTCACCCGCATCGACCTCGCCTGGCTCGGCCTGCACGCCCTTGGATTTTCAACCCCCCGACTCTCCACTCCCATGGGCGCGCCGGGCTTCTGGCTCGCCGCGATCGCGAGCCTGGCGCTGGCGAGCAGCCTGGTTACGGCGTATTTCCTGCGCGTGAGCCGCAGCGCGGCCGGCAACTGAGGCCGGCGCAATCAGACCAGCGAGCGGTACAGCGCGTAGAACATGGCGGCGACCGCCACGGCCATGATGCCGGTGGCGAGCCAGCCCAGCACCTTGAGCTGGCGCTTGATGGTGAAGCGCCCCATGATCTCGGGCCGCACCGCCATCAGCATCATCACCGCCATGATCGGCACCGAAATCACGCCGTTGATCACGGCGCTCCAGATCAGCGCGCGCACCGGCGGCAGGCTGGTGAAGTTGAGCGCCACGCCGACCAGCGTCGCAACCGTCAGGATGGCGTAGAAGCCGCGCGCCTCCGCCAGGCGCAGCCCCAGGCCGATGGGCCAGCGGAAGGACTCGGCCACGGCGTAGGCCGCCGAGCCGGCGAGCACCGGCACGGCCAGCATGCCGGTGCCGATGATGCCCGCTGCGAACAGGGCGAACGCGAACTCGCCGCCGATCGGTCGCAGCGCCTCGGCCGCCTCGGCCGAGCTCTGGATGTCGGTGATGCCGTGCAGATGCAGCGTCGCCGCGGCCGTCAGCATGATGAAGAAAGCGACGGTGTTCGAAAATATCATGCCGATATAGGTGTCGAGCTTGATGCGGTTCAGGTGCTCGCGCGCCTGTGCCGGCGCTTCGCGCAGCGGCGCCTCGCCCGGGCCGGCGCGCTGCTCCTCCACTTCCTGCGAGGCCTGCCAGAAGAACAGGTAGGGGCTGATGGTGGTGCCGAACACGGCCACCAGCGTGAGCAGATAGTCCGAATTGAATTGCAGCGGCGGAATCAGGGTCTGGTGCAGCACCTCGCCCCAGTGCACATTGACCACCAGGGCGGTGGCGACGTAGGCGAACAGCGTCAGCGTCAGCCACTTCAGGATCGGGGCATAGCGCGGAAACGGAATGAAGATCTGCAGCCCCAGCGACACCATGGCGAACGCGACGATCGCCAGATGCGACTGGCCGCCGATCAGCAGGTGCAGCGCCGCAGCCATCGCGCCCAGGTCGACGGCGATGTTGATGGTGTTGGCGACGAGCAGCAGGCCGACCACGCTGTGCAGCAGCCAGGGCGGGTAATGCTCGCGGATGTTGGCCGCCAGGCCGTGGCCGGTGACCCGGCCGATGCGCGCGCTGACGATCTGGATGCCTATCATCAGCGGCAGCGTGAACAGGATCGACCAGAGCATGCCGTAGCCGAACTGCGCGCCGGACTGGGAATAGGTCGCGATGCCGCTGGGATCGTCGTCGGCGGCGCCCGTGACCAGCCCCGGCCCGAGCCGCTTCAGCAGCGGCGCGGCGGGTACCGCGACGTCACGCTGGCGCAGAGGGCGTACGGTTTTCATGAACTGGCTGCTCGATTTTGGCGGCAATCGGGGCGCGCTTCGCGCGCGGCGGCGCGCAGTCTAGCGCATTCTGACCGCATTGCACATCAAAAGTGCCGCGGCTCGCGAAAAAATTCCGGCGCGCGCGCCGGGCGCTGCGCTAGAGCCAGCGCCGCATCGAATAGCCGCCGATCAGCGGGCGCTGCATCGCGACCATGGCCATCTGCCGGCCCCACTTGAACTCCTTGTACAGCACGATGAAGCGCCACAGGTCGCGCAGCACCTTGGCGCGGTCGCACCAGGGGAGGGCCATCAGCGCCGCGGGAAAGTCAGCCTCGTGCGGCCGCTCGAACGCGATCTTGAGCGGATTCCACTGGTCGGAGGTGCGGCGCACTTCGGAGGCGATCATGCGCCGGTACATCTCCTGTACCGGCCGGTTGCGCGCGCGCGCTTCGACCACCGCCTCGCCCGATATCGCGCCCGAATGCAGCGCGCAGCTCATGCCTTCGCCGATCATGTTGAGAAAGCCCGCGGCCTGCCCGGTGATCAGCACATTGCCCTTGCCGAACACATAGCGGTTGATCAGCGAGGGCCCGAAATTCTCGCCGCAGCCCTCGTCCTCGGTGTGCGGCTGCAGGCGCACGCCGTGCTTCTCGGCCAGGTAGTTCACCACGTTTTCGTGCTTCTTGGCGAAATTGTCGCCGCGCTTGAAGCCGACGCCGACGATCTGCCTGCCGTCGCGCGCATGGCTCCAGGTGTAGTGTCCGAGGCCGGGATGGAACCAGAAATGGAAGTACTCCGGATCCAGCGGGCAGTCGATGATGTCGTGGAATTTCTGCCCGACGAAGAACCAGGGGATCGATTGCGGGTAGTCCGGGTAGATCGAGCGGATCACCAGCGAGCTCGGCCCGTCGGCGCCGATCACCTGGCGCGCGCGGTATTCGACCGGCTCGCCCTGGCGGCGCGCATGCACCAGCACGTGCTCGCCCTGGTCTTCCAGCCCGGCAAACGAAGTGCGGTCGTGGACTTCGGCGCCGCTGCGCTGGATCGCCCAGTAATCCGAATACTTGCGGTGCAGGTGCGGCGTGGTGCCGCCGAAAAAATCCATCGGCAGCGACACCATGCTGGGGAAGTGAAAGGTCACGCCGCGGCAGTAGGTCGGCTCGTGCAGCGCTTCGCGCGGCAGCGGGCCGAAATTCTCCAGCAGGAAACGGTGCCCGCGCGGCGACAGGATGCCGCTGCAGATCTTGTGCCGCGGCAGCTCCTTCCTCTCCAGCACGACCGTCTCCAGGCCGGCGTCCACCAGGCGCTTGGCTGCGGCTGCCGCCGCCAGGCTGGCGCCGACGATGACTACGTCAACCGAGCGCATCCAAGTCCCTCATGTTCATGACTGGGTATCATCCGCCAAATCCGCCAGGTGCACCACCGGCAGGTTGCTGACTTGCGCAAATGCGGCGCCGTCTTCCAGGCTCTCCACCACGATGCGCGTGACTGCGCGCCCCCGCAGTATCCAGTCGAGCTGCACCCGGTCGTCGGCCGGCGCGAGGCCGAGCCGCTGCGCCAGGCTGCGCGCGCTCGCCGGTATGGCGATGCGCTGCAGGTCGAGGTTGAAGGCGCAGCCGGCGGCGGCGCGCAGGCCGTCGTAGTGCTTGACCAGGCGCTGGTAATCGGCGTGATAGGCGCGTGCTTCGATCACGTACAGGTCGCTCGCGCGCAGTGCGCGGCGCAGCGCCGGCAGGCGGCTCAGCGCCTCGCCCAGCGACACGACGTTCGCGCGCGGCAGCCATTGCCGCAGATGGCACAGCAGCAGCCCGTCCGCGGCGATCAGCGTTTGCGCGCGGCGCAGCGGCTGCAGGAAGCGCTCCAGGCGCGCCGGCGCGACCGGGGCCCCCGCTTCCAGCGCGAGGGCGATGTCGGCGCCGTCGTCGGCGCCCGCGGACATTGCGCTCGCAGCGCCGAGCAGCGCGCTCACGCGCGCCAGCGTCTCCGCGCGCTGGCGCAGCGCGCGGTCCGGCAGCAGCAGCGTCGCTGACGCCTGCGCCAGAGGCGCCGCCTCCGGCGCTTCGCTTAGGCGCGCGGGCGCCGGGACCTCAGCCAGGCGCGCGGGCGCCGGGACCTCAGCCAAGCGCGCGAGCGCGGCCTGCGCTTCGGCCGTCTGCGGCAGGCGCCGGCGCAGCTCTAGGGTCAGCGCGACCAGCGCGATTTCTTCGGGGCAGACCGGCTCGCAGGCCGCGCACAGGGTGCAGCCTGCGACCGAATCGGCGATGTCGCCGGCGCCGGCGCCGTATTGCAGCGCCTTGGCGCGCCCGAGCGGCGACAGGCCCAGCTCGTGCGTGCGCCGCCACACCGGGCACACCAGCAGGCACAGGCCGCAGCCGCTGCAGGCGGTGAAATCCGCAGTCGCATCCATTGCCGTATCAGCCGTAGCGGGCATGCTCAGAAAATCACGTGGCGGTTGAGGATCATGGCCGGGTCGGCGGCGCGCTTCAGCGCCAGCTGCCGATCGACCAATTCGTCGCCGAACACGCGCCGGATATAGCCCTTCATCATGCCGCCGAAGCGGTAATAGCTCGCGCCCATGTCCACGCCGATGTCGTAGATCTCGTTCTTGAACGACTGCAGGGTGTCGCGGCTGTAGACGCCGTCGTCGAGCATGGGCTCGAACTCGCAGCCGTAGGCCCAGCCCTCGGCATCCGGCGGAATGCAGGACATCTCGTAGTGCGCGCGGTGTTCGGGCCGCAGCCTGATGCCGACCAGGTAGAGCGTGTAATGCGAAAAATACTTGCGGCAGACCGCGTTGCCGCGCTCCACCGCCTCGGCGAATTTTTCCGCCGAGGTCGCGAGGTCGGGGATCACCATCTGCCGGCTGCCCCAGAATTTCCACACCGCGCGCGAGAACACCACGCTGCGGTCGAACATGACGCCGCCGCGCATGTATTCGGAGCGCTGCAGCTCGGGGAACAGCTCGCGCTTGCGCTGCAGCAGGTACCAGGCTTCGCCGAGCTTCCACGGGCGCAGCGCATAGTGGGCGAGCGTGCGCAGGCCGAAGCCGAGCTCGCCGTAGCCGCGGATGCGCGCGCGCCAGTTGGCCATGAACGCCGCCTCGCGCTCGTCCGAGTCGAAGGCGACAAGGACGTTCACCGCGCAGTCCATGATGGTGAGGATGCCGGAATAGTCGCTCGCGTCGTTGCGGTCGAGCAGCTGCAGGTCCTCGATCGCGCTGCGCAGCGAAGCATAGTAGTAGTAGTGCATGCGCAGCGGCGTGTAGCGGCGCACGCGCAGCGTCGCCTCGGTGATCACGCCGAACTGGCCGTAGCCGAGGATCACGCGCTGGAACAGCTCCGCATTCTCCGTGTCGGAGCATTCGACGATGTCGCCGGTGGGCGTGACCACCTGCAAGGAGAGCGCCTGGTCGGCGCTGCAGCCCAGGCGCGCCGAATTGACGTCGATGCCGCCCACGCCCAGCGTGCCGCCGACCGAGGAGGTCAGGTTCAGCGGCGCCGACAGGTAATCGAGGCCCTGCCGGCGCAGTTCCTCGGCGAGGCTGTGCCAGAAAATCCCGGCCTCGGTGCGCACGGTCAGCGCTTGGGCGTCGATGGCGAGCACGCGGCTCATGCCGCTCATGTCTAGCAGCACGCCGCCGAAGGCGACCGATTCGCCCTCGGTGGTCAGGCCGCCGCCGCAGACCGTGACCGGCACGCGGAAGGCCTGCGCTGCGCGCAGGAGCTGCGCGATCTGCGCGGCGCTGCGCGCGCGCACCACGCCGTGCGCGAGGCCGTGGGCGGTGCCGCCGGCGTCGGTCGCGAAAATCGCGCGCGCCGCGCCTGTCTCCTGCACTTCGATGCCCTGCGCGCGCAGCGCCGCGGCGAACTCCGCCCAGTTGGCGCCGTTCCAGCGCCCCGGGTTCGTCTGCTGGCGCTTGATCCCCTGCAGCGCGTCGGGCGCGACCGGGCAGGGGCCGACGGTGCCGGGTTCAATATCCGTAAGCTGCAAGCAGGGACTCCGGTTGATGTATTGGCCTGCCGAGCCGGCGCGAGCCGGCCGGGATGGCATCATGTGGCGGTGCGCGTATTTTACGCTGCCCGGGCGCCGGGATTGCCGCGACGGTTCAAGAACAGCGTGGAAGCTGTGCCCGATTCGCGCCCTGGCCGAATCCCCGGGGCAGGGCAAAAGCGGGCGCCGCCGCTTCGTGCAAAAGGCGAGCTTGCATAGAGCGGCTAGAGCAAATGGTCCAGGCCCTTAGGCTGGGACAGCGATTCAGCGTGCGGGCCTACAATGGAATGAGGGGAGGAACAGCGAGGCCGCCGCTACGTCGGCTAGTGCGCAGGTGCTAGGGCTTGCTGGCGGCTTGGCCGGAACGGTTGAATGGCGCAAGATTATTATGTAGTGACGTCATTTCGGGATCGAAAGCGGTCTGCATCGCGTTTAGATAAATGACAAACTGTCAACTAAAAACGTCAACTAATGCACGTTATGCCGCAAGACCGGGCGGTCCTACGTAGAAGCCAAGTCCTTGATATGCTGGCGCCATGAAGGTCAGCTAAATACTGCGGATGCTGAATGATGATGGCTGGTTTTTGGCAGCAACGCGCGGTAGCCACCGCCAATTCAAGCATTCTTCGAAGCCTGGCCGTGTCACCGTTCCTGGAAAGCCAAGCGACGACTTGGCGCCGGCGACGCTTAACAGTATTCTGAAGCAGTCTGGTCTGAAGAAGTGAGGCTCAAATGCGCTATGCCATCGTGATCGAGAAAGCCGACAACAATTTCTCGGCTTACGTGCCTGATCTTCCCGGGTGCGTTGCTACCGGCGCCACAGTGGAGGAAGCCGAGTCGCAAATCCGCGAAGCGATCGAATTCCATCTGGACGGAATGCGTGAAGATGGAATCGCCATTCCGCAGCCGGCGAGTCGCGTGGAGTACGTGGAGATTGCGGCATAACCCGGCAACGCACCGGACGCGCGTGAACCACCGCGCAAGTCGCCGCTTCGCGCCCGCGCGCCGGTGGTTTCCACGTTATGCGACGTGAATGAGGCCCGTGCCCACATGCCACCCAAAATTCGAGAACTGATCTCCGATCTAGAGAGGTCAGGTTTCATCGATCGTGGTGGCAAAGGGAGCCATCGGAACTTCGTGCACCCGAAGGTCGCGAAACCGATCACAATATCCGGTGCTCCCGGTGACGAAGCAAAGCACTACCAGGTTCGAGCGGTTCGCCGCGCGATTGAGGAGTCAAAATCATGAAAGACAGTGCGAGATACGCGAAGATTGTCGAATGGTCTGAGGAAGACCAATGCTACGTCGGAAGCTCTCCGGGTCTCGTCTATGGAGGCTGCCACGGATCGGACGAAAAAGCAGTATTTGACGAGCTCTGCCACGTCGTCGAGGAAGCCATTGCGCTGTATCAAAAGGATGGCAAACCACTTCCGCCCCCGACTTCTGGTCGCGACTTCGCCAACAGGATGCAGAACGTCGCATAACAGAGCGTTCCAACGGAGCCGCGGGAGCTGCTGTGCGTATTGGTTCGGCTCGCGCGCGGCCCGTTGAACGCGGACGTTGGGCGTCTTAGTCCGCATGAATCCACACCTCACCGCACTTGGCATTTCGAGCGAATTGATAACGGCTCGTGGCCTACGCGAGTGCGAGGAGGCTGCGACGCTTGAAGTTGCAGAAGTTGGGGCGGATGGTCGAGATCACTTGCTTATCCCTGTCGCCGCCGAAGCATGGCGCAGCCTCAAAGCGGCGGCGCTCGCTGATGGCATCGATCTATTCATTGTTTCCGCCTTTCGCAGCGTTGACCGGCAAGCCGAGATAGTTCGCCGAAAACTTGAAAGTGGGGCCGCGGTTGAAAGCATTCTCGCCGTCTGCGCGCCTCCGGGCTTCAGCGAACACCACACCGGGCGAGCTGTCGACCTTTCAACCTTCGGCAGCCGCGCGCTCGAAGTCGAGTTCGGCCAAACCGCCGCATATGGCTGGCTCATTCAGCACGCTCCTGAATTCGGCTACTATCTTTCGTATCCCATTAGCAACTGCTGGGGCTATCAATATGAACCGTGGCATTGGTGTTTCCAAGGCGCCCAACCCTTCGTTGCAGGGGACCTGGCGCATGAAGCCGCGCCAGTCCCCTGAACTCCAACGTCAGGCGTCACCTAGGTCCTTCCGCGCACATCCCGATTCGAGCTTCTTGTCCAGACGAAGTCCATGATCGAAAAACGCCCGCGTCCGTGGTCTGCATTCTTGAACATTGTAAAGCGTAACGCCAGGCACAGCCTGGGTGTACGCCGCATATCTAAATTTAACGACGAAGTGCGACATCCTGTTTAGGCTGGAAAGGTGAGGATGCGCATGGGTGTACCTTTCTTGATGACTAGTCCAGAAAGGGAACGCCCATATGTGTTACGC
>Ga0335085_10000990_pt1 | contig 67722 bp, 60 predicted proteins | sample Lox_Sample_45_FD_206712 | JGI IMG/M metagenome (GOLD analysis project Ga0335085, IMG submission 206712) | Soil microbial communities from Loxahatchee National Wildlife Refuge, Florida, United States - Lox_Sample_4.5 | ecosystem: Environmental > Terrestrial > Soil > Wetlands | place: USA... | reverse complement strand
CGGTAAGGCAGTTATGCCTTACAATAACAGGATCCCCTTGGAAAGGACTGACCCATGACCACGCTCACCATTACAGCAAAAGGCCAGGTCACACTCAAACGGGAGTTGCTCAAGCATCTCGGCGTCAGTCCCGGAGAGAGAATTGAGGCCGACAGGCTGCCTGATGGCCGCATCGTCGTGAGGGCTGCTGCGCAGGATGGCAGGATGGCCGATTTCATTGGCTGCCTAGCACAGAAGCGAGCGACGAAACTTACCATTGATGAAATGAGCCGGATCGCAACCCGGGGATGGGCCAAGGCAAAATGAAAATCACCGCCGACACGAACGTGCTGGTCCGGGCTGCTGTGCAAGATGACGCCCATCAAGCCCGGCAGGCCGCGAAGGTCTTACAGCAGGCCGAGCTGGTGGCTGTGCCGGTTCCGGTTGTTTGTGAGTTTGTATGGGTGCTGCGTCGAGGCTACAAGAAATCCGTTCCTGATATATCCGCTGCGATTCGGCGCCTGATGAAAAGCGCCAATGTGCTCTTGGACCGGCCAGCGATAGAGGCGGGCCTGGCCGTGCTCGATGCCGGTGGAGATTTTGCGGATGGTGTAATCGCCTACGAAGGGGAGTGGCTGGGCGCAGAGGAGTTTGTCTCCTTTGACTCGAACGCTGTCGCTGTACTGCGATCGCAAGGCGGTCGCGCCCGTTTGCTGTCATGACATCGGCCCGAAGGAAGAACGAGGTAACAACGTGACGGCACGCGCGGGATCGGAGAACCTCTACGTGATCGTCGGCTCATTACGCCGGCAGCCCTGAAATGATGGAACCACCCATGCAAATGTCGCCGCGTGCATTAGGCAGGATGGCAGGTGTCTTCGAGGCGCTCGAAGGCCTTGCCTCCGCGTTCGGCCAGGTGATGATTCTCGGCCGGCTTGTCGTCTCCGGCGACCCCGCGGCCACCGCGGCCAATATCCTGGGGCACGAGCGCTTGTTCTGGCTGGGGTTCGCATTGTCCGTCCTCGGAGTCATCTTCCATCTCGCATGGGCGCTTCTCTTCTATGAGTTGTTCAAGCCGGTCAACCGCAGGGTCTCCTTGTATGCCGTATTCGTCATCCTGGTGGGATGCGCGATTCAGGCGGTGACTGCCCTGTTGTACCTCGCGCCTTTTTTTGTACTGCAGAGTGCGAGCTCCCTGAAAGCATTTATGCCGGAGCAATTGCAGGCCCTGGCGTTCGCGTTTGTCAGACTGAATGCGCGGGCCTTCGATCTGTACCTGGTGTTCTTCGGACTATGGTGCCTGCTGAGCGGCTACCTGATTTTCCGGTCCACTTTCCTGCCCCGCATTCTGGGAGTGCTGCTGGCGATTGATGGCGTGGCCTGGATGACCTATATCGTGCCGCCGGTTGGGAGGGCGCTGTTCCCAGTTATCGCTGTGGCTTCCGGGCTGGCGGAAATACCGCTGCAGTTGTGGCTCATCGTGTTCGGCGTGAACCCTGAACGATGGAAGGAGCAGGCCCGCGCCGTTGAGGAGCGGCAGTGAAGGCCGCCGTCTATGAGCGCTACGGACCCCCGGAGGTCATCCGGATCGCGGAGGCGGAGAAGCCCGTGCCCACGGACACCGAAGTCCTGCTGCGGGTCCGCGCGGCTTCCGTCAATCCGGCCGACTGGCACTTTATGAGGGGCACGCCGTATTTCCTTCGCATGATGACCGGGATGCGCAGACCAAAGGACAAGCGACTCGGCGCTGATGTGGCCGGTCAGGTGGAAGCGATAGGCGGCAAGGTGACCCAGTTCAAACCAGGCGACGAGGTGTTCGGCATGGGCCGCGGGGCCTTTGGCGAGTATGCCTGTGCTTCCGAATCAGCATTGGCCATGAAGCCGGACAACGTCACGTTTGAGGAAGCGGCGTCTGTGCCTATTGCGGCACTTACCGCACTGCAGGGGTTGCGTGACAAGGGACATATTCAGGCGGGACAGAAGGTCCTGATCAACGGCGCCTCGGGAGGAGTGGGTACCTTCGCGGTGCAGATCGCCAAGTCGTTCGGCGCGGATCTGACGGCCGTATGCAGTACAAGGAATCTGGACATGGTGAAGTCCTTGGGCGCGGACCACCTGATGGATTACACACAGGAGGACTTCACAAAGAGCGGGCAACGTTACGACCTGATTCTCGACTGCGCTGGGAACCATTCGTTCTCAGCATGCCGGCGCGTTTTGAGTCCCGAGGGGATACATGTGGCGGTCGGAGGCCCGACCAGCCGGTGGATGATTGGTGCTTTGGCCAAGTTGATCACAGAACTGGTGTTGTCAAAATTCAGAAGCAGGAAGCTCGTCATGGTTCTGGCGAAAGGAAGCAAACAAGACCTCACGGTCATGGGCGAGCTCATGAAAGCCCAGAAGGTAACACCGGTCATCGACCGGCGCTACAAGTTGAGTGAGGTCGCTGAGGCCATCCGGTATCTGGAACAAGGGCACGCAAAGGGAAAAGTGGTGATTAGCAACTAGCGACTGGCAAGCAGCAACCAGCAGTTAGTGAATTATTGAAGGGTCGCTTTGTGTTGGGGCTACGACCCTTCGGCAAAGCTCCGGGCAAGCTCTTAGTCGTGCTGAAGGGGCGGATTAGCAGTTGGGCTTTAGCTGGGAAAGCGCGCCCCTCAGGGGCTAAAGCTCAGACCTTTCGAGTTAGTTACGGCACGTCTGAAGACATGCCCTGATACAGAGCGGTGCGATTACGGGATGCACTTATGAATTGTTATCACGAGCGGACTCGGTCCGCGTTGGATCTGCTTTTTTGACACAAAGGCGAGCAGGGAGCTGCGCGCAAAGAGCAGATTCCTCGCGGCCGAGAGCGGGCCGCTCGTAATGACAATACATGTGGATGTACTCAGTCACTAATTGCTAGTTGCTAATTGCCCGTTGCTATTTCGAGGTTTTATATGGCTCTTCCAATTTCTTACAACGTTCGCAACCTGCGTGCCCGCTGGAAGGTCACGCTGCTGGCTATTTTCGGCATCGGGCTGGTGGTGGCGGCCCTGGTCACCATCCTGGCTATGGCGCGCGGTTTCAACATCGCCCTCAGCTCGACCGGCAGCGACCAGAATGCCATCGTCACCCAGCGAGGCTCCATGTCGGAGCTGACATCGTGGATTGACATCGGCCACGCCAACCTGATCGCGGTGGACCCCCGCGTGGCGCGCAGCGCCGACGGCAAGCCGCTGGCCTCGTGCGAAGTAGTGGTCATTACCACGCGCCCCAAGAAAGGCACAGGCTTCCCTGCCAACATCACCTTTCGCGGAGTCTCACCCAACGCCTTCAAGGTGCGCAACAGCATCAAGATCGTTGAAGGTCGAAGCTTTACGCCGGGACTCTACGAAGTGATTGTGGGCAAGAAGATTGCCGACCGAGTAACCGGAGTGGAGATTGGCTCGACCATCAACATCCAGAAGAAGCTGTGGAAAGTCGTCGGTTACTTCACCGCGGACGACAGCTCCTTCGAGAGCGAGATCTGGGGCGACTACGATGCCATGGCTCCGGCCATCGGGCGCAATGGTGGCTGCGAGTCGCTGACCGTGCGGCTTACCAGCCCGGCGGTGCTCACCTCGTTCGACAAGGACCTGCGCGCCAATCCGCAGATTCAGGTGCAGGCCGATTCGGAGCGCAAGTATTACGAGAACCTGGCGGGCAGCGTGGCCATCGCGCTGATCGTGCTGGCCTGGTTCGTGGCCGTTGTGATGGGGATTGGCGCGGTATTTGGGGCCATGAACACCATGTATTCCATCGTGGCGCAACGTACTCGCGAGATCGGCACCCTGCGGGCACTGGGCTTTTCGCGCTTCAGCATCCTGTTCTCCTTCGTCATGGAGTCGGTGCTGCTGGCCATTGTGGGCGGAGCACTGGGCTGCCTGGTGGCGCTGCCCATGAACGGCTTCACTGCGGCCACCGGCACCAATGCCTTCAGCGAAATGGCCTTCGCCTTTAAGGTCACGCCCATCCTGCTGCTCATCGGGATGATTTTCGCGGTGGTGATGGGCTTCGCCGGTGGCTTCCTGCCGGCGTTGCGCGCTTCAAGACTGCCCATCACGAGAGCGCTCAGAGAGGCGTAGAGAGAGAGACCAGTCAGGCTGGACGAAGAATAGGATGCCCCTGCCCACCGAGAGCGATCCTCAAGAGTTGGGGTGTAAATACCAAGTGATCAAAAAGAGCAAACACGTCAACATCGTCGTGATGCTGACTAGAGAACACGACGTGGTCGATATTCGCCGATGTAGATTGGATGGTCAGGGCTTGCCAACTCCCATATGTGGGTTCGCCCCAGTTCGGCCCGTAGAACACCGTCTGAAGGAGATTGTCTTGTTGGTCGAAGGCTTCCATAAACGGTTTGTTTGTTGCCGGTGATATGTTTTCGGGAAGCAAGATGGCTTGAGCAAAGATAGACACATATATCTGTGGAACCGTAAAGGTCGCCTGAATCCCTCCAGCACGGGCATCGAAAAATGGCGCATAGGGATACGGAACCAGGGATACGCCGTTAGGTTGTGTCTTCGCGGTCACCGCTTGCCGCGCATAGGCATGGCTCTGCGACGGGGGATTGGTTGTGATGGCCGCAAACGTCACCCCGCGGTTCGCGTAGTGGGTATCGATTACCGTACTATCCGGTACGTCGTCGAAATCAATGACCGTCGAGTTCGGAAGCCGATGAAAAGGTGACATGTGCGCCATGCGGCGGCTCCTTTCTAAAGATGCCAATGAAAACAACCGCCAGAGGTCAGAGGTCCCTGTCACCGCAGCGGTCTTGGGGCTTGCCGTACATCATTGACACGAGGGCAGGAATTGTCAAGCAATACTTCTGGCAGGCAGTATAGGCGAGCCGAGCCCCTCTTTTCTTGGGACAACATCTGGGGGGGATCTGATGGCCGGGAACCTGGGTCATAGCTAACGCGTCCCGTGCCCTGATTCTCAATTGGCCCACAGTTACACGAGCCGCCTGCGGCGCAGCACTCCCGCAACACCGAGTATCCCGGAGCCCAAGAGCACGACGCTGCCGGGCTCTGGCACGGTACCACAGCAAGCTCCGTTAATGGTGAAGGCTTCCGAAGGAATTGTGCCCAGCGCACTCTCGGAGGCTTGCGATGGGCAGCCGCTGCCACTGCAGCCCGCGCCGCTATTCTCGTCCCAGTACACTGGGTCGCCGCTGGCAACCGAGGCGTTCTGCAGGTTCAGCCAATAGAGTCCGGGTGAAAGGTTCACGTTTCCAGTGTTAAAGGTGATTGCGTCAATGTTGTAGCCATACTGGTTGGAAGAGATAAACCTGTCGAAGAGGTTGGAACCGCTGGCTGTGCCTGAGCCATAAACGGTTCCCGCATTCTCCTGGGAGGTAATGGACCAGTCCACGCTGGACACGGTGTCACCGGGAAATTCCCATATGCCGGCGCTAACGGAGTTCACGGCACCTCCGGTGGAGGTGAAAGTGTCGCTTACGATGTAGCCGAAGTTAATGGTCCAGGCATCGGTGGTGCCGTTGATCGGGCCGTTGTCATAGGCTGGCCCACAGGGCGGGAGTTGGCAGTTGCCGGCGTGTACAGGAACTGCAGTCAGCACGAATAACAGCATTGCGAAGCAGGCGATGAGCGATTTCACGAGGACCTCCGTTCTTACCACGGGAGATTCAGCAAGCGACAACCAGCAAAGCAATCAATGGTTCTGCCGGCAACGCGAATCGATTGCACTTGCTTCCGCTAATTATCCGAGTAGGGATGGAGAGTGCAACAGAAAACTGCGTTGAAATTTGAGTCGATTCCCGTTTTGGGAATCAGCGGATGTCTTGGTCAGCCCAGCCGAAAGACACCTGAGCACGCGGGCTGTCGGCGTTGCAGTTGGGAAATGAATTACATAAACGTGGTTGTGTTTATAGAAAGTTATCGTAGAATGAAGTGCCTACGTCGAAAGTCGCAGTACTATTTTGTACAGGATTTGCAGACGGACAGAAGAGATGGAGTAAGAAGCGCTGCCGGGGACCTGGAGAAACCTAGCAATTGCGAGGTCAGGCGTGGGCTGGAAAGACGTTGGAGAAGGTGCCGTAAGTTCCATTGAGAATGCCGGCCAGCAGGGGGCCGACGCGGTCGGCGACGCCGGGCAGAAGGCCGCTGACGCAGTGGGAGACGCCGCTCAGAAGGCTGCTGACGCGCTCGCAGATGCCGGCGCGAGTGCTGCCAACAATATTGCGAACAAGGGGGGAGAAGGCGCGGACCTAGTGGCCGGTGAAGTACGCAAAGCTGCCGCATCCGTTGAAGCGCACGGTCGTCATGCGGCCGCTGCTGTAGCTGCACAAGGACGTAGCGCTGCTCATGCGATTGCCACCCAGGCGCGCGCTGCTGCCGGCGCCATTGCCGGTGAAATTGATCGTATTCGTACGGCGCTGGGTTCGGCTGAATACTTGACCCCTCCTTCGCCGCCGCCTTCCAATCGACATCTCACAGACGCGGAAATAGCCCTTGCAAGAATGGTCTTTAAGGACACATTAAATTATAGGAAGATTTACCTCTCTCCCCGAAGGGGACTCGGGCTCACCGGCTATACCGTCCCCCGCATAAAGTGCCAGTACGTTATTCACATCGGCCCACTGCTTTACGACGATGCAACCAATCCCACCGGGCAGAGCTTTCCAGATCCAAGGGGGAAGCCGTTTGCCGACAAACCTGCTGAAGCAGTCTTCATCCATGAGTTGACGCACGTCTGGCAGGGGGAGTGGTGGCCGTTCCCAGCAGCGTACGTGCTCAATTCCCTCGCTTATCTCCTTGATCCCGGTGGCGAATGGAAATACTATGCAGCGGAACAACCGGCCATGATCGTCCAGGATTGGTACACGGGCGGAGGACAATCGGGAGACTCGACCGGGTTGGACACCGGAACCCCGCTCTTTCCTTACATTCAGGACCACATCTGGACGGGATCTAATACCTGATGGGTGGAACACGGCTCGTGATTATGGGCTCGGCACCAAAACTGCGTCTGCCCTCCTAGTGGCAAAATTTCTCTTCACCGCATTGGCGACCATCCGTAAAGCCTTTGGAATTTGCGGCTTACCGGCGCCCCCAAAGATTTCCTCAGTGATGACCGCCTGGTAATCCAGAAATGACCGGCCGTGCATTGAGCCCGCTGGTTGCTTTGACCTATTGTGCCTGACGAAAGCAGGAAATCCGCGCAAAACGGTCACCCGCTTTCGAGCCTGCGACCACAAGGAGGTCATCATGAAGTTTCACCACCATAGAGGGACCGAGCAAGCCGGCAACCACGGGATGCGAAACCGATATGAGTTGTTCCCCAAGGGTGGGCGCCTGGAGCGCCCTGCGGCAGCCATGAAGCGATGCCTCGCCGGTGCGCTGTTTTTGGCGCTGACGGTTTCAATGTGTGCGGCGCAAGCGTCCAATCCGGGTGCTGCCGCCGGCGCGACGCAGCAACACGGATTTTTTTCCGTCGGGTTGGCGAAGTCTCTGGATTCGAAGAAGCTCAAGGCAGGCGACGAAGTCGAAACCAAGCTCACAGAAGGGGTAACTACCGGCGACGGCACAACAATTCCTGGTGGCTCAAAGATAATTGGCCATGTAACGGAGGCGAAAGCGCGTTCGAAGGGTGACGCAGGATCGACGCTGGGCATCGTTTTCGACCGGATCGTTCGGCCGAAGAGCAGCGACCTGCCGATCAAGGGTGCCATCCAAGCCGCAGCTCCGAGTCTGGAAGCCGATTCATCTCCTAACGTCAGCTATTCCGGGCTAGCCGAGGCCACGGAGAAGAATGCATTGCCGATGGGGAGAGGCCGGTCGGTGCCGATCCTCAACGAACAGTCCAGAGGGGTTCAGGAGATCAAGAACCTTCAGCTTGGGCCCGAGGGTTTGTTTCTCTCCACCGGAAAAGAGGTGAAGCTGGAAAGCGGTACGCAACTCTTGCTGGAAGTCACCATGCCGTAGTGAGCGGAGACGATCTCCGCGCCACGCGTGCGAATCGACAGCCGTCGAACTATTTCTTGTAGATGATCTTCCCGGCGCGGATGGTGTAGCTCACTTTGGCGAAGTTGCGCACATCCGCCGCGGGATCGCCGTCCAGCACCACAAGATCGGCGGCATAGCCCTTCATGACTTTGCCGGTCCTGCCCGCCTGGAAGAATGCCGCCGGGTTGGTGGTGAGCGAGGCCAGGATATCGCGAAAGTTCATGCCCGCGTGGACCATATACTCGTATTCGCGGGTGGTGTCGTACTGCTGGGTGTACCCAATGTCGGTTCCGAAGAGAATGGTACCGCCCTTGGAGAAGTAACTCTTGAGCTGGGCGACCGCGACCTTCAGCACGGCGGCCTTCGCCTCTTCACTGCCGCCGAACTTACGCTCTTCGTCGGGAAACATTGACAGGGTAGGGATGAGCGCCACGTGCTGGTCCTTCATGCGCTGCAACTCCTCCGGCGTCCAGTCGTATTCCATGGGAATGGTGTGGGCCAGAACGTCCACCCCGCCGGCAAGGGCATTATCGGTTCCGGCATGATTGGAGGGATGCGCGAATGCCGGCTTCCCGGCTGCATGGGCCACGTCAACCGCGGCGCGAATCACGTCCACAGGCATCAGAGTAACCTTGCCGTGCCCCATGATGGCGCCGGCATAGAGCTTGATGCCGTCACCGCCCATGGCCAGCGATTGCTGCGCCAGCCGGGTGGCGTCGGCAGGGGTCGCGGCCTCGAAGGGCTTCAACTGCGCTGCAATCTCTTTGGGGATGTAAACCGGGATGCCATTCTCCGGGTAGATCGCTCCGGCGGTGGTGTAAATCTTCGGCCCGGCAAGCTCACCGCTCTCTACGCGCTTGCGCAGCGCGAGCGTGTCCTGAGGAAATGAGCCGATGTCGAAGACGGTGGTATCGCCCCATTTGGTGAGCATGGTCTGCATGTGCTCTTCGAGCCGGGCCGCTGGAGCGGTGGCGGCATCGCGCCAGGCGTCTTCGGTAAAGTGCACATGACTGTTCCAGAAGCCGGCGAGGATCACTCGGCCGGCACACTCGAGGATGTAGGCCGACTTCGGGATCTCGACGTCAGAGTCCTTGCCGACGGCGACGATCTGGCCATCGTGGATGACGATCACAGCATCTCGGATGGGTACTGCCTGGGGCGTGGGATAGACCTTGCCATTGACCAGCGCCAGGTCGCCCGAAGGCTCCGCCGGGGCCGAGTGGGCGGTGACAGCAAATAATGCCAGCAGGAGAAGGACGATGAAGGCGGCCAGCCACAGGAACATCGACGAACTGCGGCGCTGGGACTGCATGAGGGTTACTACGCAATCGGGGTGGGATTGGTTCATCGGTGGTTAATCACGATGTGAATGTCGTTGTTGATCTGCGCGGGTAGAGGGGCCTTCGGAGATGGGATCGCGACCTGTGTCGCCGCTCCGCAGCTCCATATTCTTTCCGCATGCGATCGCGGGCTGACGCCCGCGGCTAACTCAAATGCCGCCGCAAGGCGGCTGGTTCGACTGCAGTTTGGTCATTTGGCTCAGTGCAAGTATGGCACCGCAGCTTCGTGACGGCCTCCAAGGCACGATCTGATCCAAGCTGCAATAATCTCAGGTCCACTTTAGTACGCCCAGCGCAAAAGGGTGGCTCCGGAGGTGAATCCGGCGCCTACCGCGGCCAGCAGTACCAGGCTGCCCTTCTTCAGCTTTCCTTCGTCCAGTGCGGTCTGCATAGCCAGTGGAAGAGTGCCGGCAGTAGTGTTGCCGTAACGGTCAATGTTGACGATGACCTTGTCCATGGGCATTTTCAGGCGGTCGGCGGTGGCGGTGATGATGCGCCGGTTGGCCTGGTGAGCGATGAAGCAATCGATGTCCGCCCCGGTCAGGTTATTGCGCTGCAGGAGGCGCTCCGTCATCTCCGCCATTTTCTTCACTGCATACTTGAAGACTTGCTGTCCATCCTGGTGAATATAATGCATCTTATTGTCAACAGTATCGTGCGAGGCCGGGTTCAAACTACCGCCGCCCGGGAGGTAGAGAAACTGGCCGCCTGCGCCTTCCACCTGCGCTTCGAAATCAATGATGCCGTCCTCCCCTTCCTCCGTCGGCTCCAGCAGCACGGCGCCGGCGCCATCACCGAAGATGATGCATACGGCGCGGTCGGTGTAGTCGGTCATGATGGAGTTGGCGTCGGAGCCGATGACGAGGACCTTCTTCTGCCGGCCCGATTCTATGAACGGAACACCAGCATTGAGCGAGTAGAGAAAGCCGGAGCATCCTGCCGAGAGGTCGTAGCCCCAGGTGCGGGCGATGCCCAGTTTGTGCTGCACCAGGCAGGCAGTGGAGGGGAACATCATGTCGGGGGTAACGGTACCGACGATGATCACCTCGATTTGCTGGAGATCGACGGGGTGCGACTTCACGAGATTCTTGACTGCTTCAACGGCAAGATCGCTGGCAGCGATGCCTTTGTCCACCAGATGCCGCTCGCGAATTCCGGTGCGCTCCAGGATCCATTGGTCGGTGGTTTCGACCATCTTCTCGAGGTCCTGATTGGTGAGCACGCGGGGCGGTACGTAGGTTCCGAGGGCGGTGATCTTGGCGCGGATCGACTTTGGCAATCGAGTCCTCCGGTGCAGCAGCAGCGAATGAAAGGATTCATTGTCAACGATACGGGTGTGAAAGTCCACGTCGCGGTTCCTGGACAGCCGAGCAGGTTGGACTTTCCCATGCAAATCTCCTGGCCGTAGGATGTGTTGTGCCGGAGGAGTACTTGGAAAACTACGAACGGCGAGTACGCGAGAGCTTTGACCGTCAGCAGATGATGAAGACTCTGGGGGCCGAGCTATCGGTGGTGGGCAACGGTGCCACGGAAATCCGCTTCCCTGTTGCCAATTCCCTCACCCAGCAACACGGCTACGTCCATGCGGGAGCAGTCACGACTATCCTGGATTCGGCCTGTGGATACGCAGCACTCAGCGTTGCTCCAGAACGCTCGGAAGTGCTGTCAGTGGAATTCAAGGTTAACCTGCTGGCTCCGGCCGTGGGCGAGTCGGTGGTCGCGCGGGCGCAGGTGAAGCGCGCGGGAAAGAAGCTGGCGGTCTGCACCGCCGACGCCTTCGCCGTCCGTGACGGAGGTGAGAAGCTCATCGCTACCATGCTGGCGACCATGATCTATGTACCGCAGGAAAAAGAGGCGCAGCGATAGGGATGCCTGGTAGCGAAAACAAGCCAGGCGCCAGTTGACCGCTGCACACGCACTGGCCTGCTACCGTTGCTTCCTTCCGGACCTGGCGGGATTCACAGGATTGCGTTGCGCGGGACCAGCGCCCGACAAGCCAATATAGCATCAGCGGGCGGCCCATGCGGCGCCGGTCATCAATCGCCCACGTCTTCAATACAAGTTCATCGCAGCGGATTTCTACGTCGTGATGCGAACGCACAACGCACATGGACGCCGCCGCAAGCAATGCTAGAATGAGAAGATTGCATGTCTCCGAAAGTTGATTCTGTAGCCCTGCTGGATGCTCCCGAAGAGAGATCCAGCGCCACCGCTCCCAGGAAAATCGGCTTCGTAAGCCTGGGCTGCCCCAAAAACCTGGTGGACAGCGAGGTAATGATGGGCCTGCTGTCGGCCGGCGGGGCGCAGATTACTCCGCGCGCCGAAGACGCCGATGTCATTGTGGTGAATACCTGCTCATTCATTGACCGGGCCAAGCAGGAGTCGGTGGACACCATACTGGAGATGGCGCAGCACAAGACCGCCGGTCGGGCGCAGAAGCTGATCGTGGCCGGCTGCCTGGTGGAGCGCTATCGCGATGAGATCCGAAAGAACATTCCTGAAGTGGATGGGGTCGTGGGCACAGGCGAGCTGCGGCAGATTCTGACCGCTGCGGGAATCGAATCGGCTCCACCTGCAGATTCGCCGTTCGTGATTCTGGACGGGCGTGCTGAGGGCGGCGTCCGCGCGGCCGCGGGCCGCTTCTCGAAGGAAGCCTGGGACGGCGCGATTGCCGATCTGCCCAACTACCTCTACGACGAGAACACGCCTCGCCTGCTGGCCACGCCGAGGTACTCGGCCTACATCAAAATCGCCGAAGGTTGCGACCATCCCTGCTCGTTCTGCATCATTCCGCAACTGCGCGGAAAGTTTCGCTCGCGGCGCTTCGAGTCGGTCATCGCTGAAGCAGAGCGCCTGGCCCGGCAAGGCGTGCGCGAGATCACGCTGATCGGTCAGGACACCACCTGCTACGGCGAAGACTTCGGCCTGAAGGACGGACTGGCGCTGCTCCTGGAGCGGCTGGCCCAAATCGAGGAGCTGCGCTGGGTACGCTTTCTGTATGCGTATCCCAACAAGATCACCGGCAAGCTGCTGGAGACCATCGCGGCGCACGACAAGATCTGCTCATACATCGACGTGCCGTTGCAACACGCTGCGCCGGCGGTGCTGAAGCGCATGAAGCGCGGCGCGAGCGCCGGCATCTTCCTGCGTTCCATCGAGAAGATGCGGCGCGAAATTCCTGGGCTGACGCTGCGGACCTCGTTCATCGTGGGCTTCCCCGGCGAAGCCGAGTCCGACTTTGAGGAGCTGTGCCAGTTCGTTCGCGACGTGCAATTTGACTGGCTGGGCGTCTTCGGCTACTCGGACGAGGAAGGAGCCGGGGCGTTCGAATTGGAGGGCAAAGTTCCGCCTCGTGAGATCGAGCGCCGCCGCAGGAAGCTGATGTCCATCCAGAAGCAGATCAGCCGCCGGAAGAAGCGGGCGCTGGTAGGACAGCAGTTTGATCTTCTGTTGGAAGGGCCGTCGGCAGAGACGGAATTGCTATGGGAGGGCCGAACAGCCATGCACGCTCCCCAGATTGACGGAACAGTGTACGTGAACGACTTCGGCGACCAGGTGGCGCCCGTCGAAGGTGGATTCTATCGTTGCCAGATCACCGAAGCGCATGACTACGACCTCGTGGCGCGAATAGTGCAGTGGCCAGAAGCCAATTGTCGGTAGTCAGTGACGGCAACCGACAACTCGATCATGAAGCGACGCGCTCGCAGCCTCCGTTGTCCGACCTGCCGGAAGATTGTACTGGCGCGCGCCCCCGAGTTTCCGTTTTGTAGCGAGCGCTGCCGCACCATTGATCTGGGCAAGTGGGCGAGCGGAGGTTACATTGTCTCTACGCCGATCAACGATCCGGAAACAGCTGATTTTGGCCATCCCGGCCAAGCAGCAAAGAAACCCCAATGAAAGCTCACGTCAAGGGAGACAGACGGAACTGCTGTGAATGATCACCAAGCTGCGCCACAGTGGGCGACGGCAGTGGCCACGTTCTTCTATGTGGGGCGGCTGCGGCCCGGTCCGGGAACGTGGGGTTCCCTGGCCACGGTGTTGCTGTGGTGGTTGTTCGCCTCTCATCATCTGCAACCGGCATCGCAGATTCCCGTCATTCTGCTGCTCATTGTGATTGTTGTTGCAATCGGAATTCCGGCGGCGACTCTGGAGGCGCGCGGCTGCGCCAAGGAAGACCCGTCGCATGTGGTGATTGACGAGGTCGCGGGACAACTAGTGACGCTGATTGGATGTCCCCTCGCGTGGCAAGCGCTGCTGGCGGGCTTTATCCTTTTCCGGCTGTTCGACATCGTGAAGCCGCCTCCACTGCGCCGCCTGGAACGCTTGCCCGAGGGAACGGGCATCGTGGTGGATGATCTCGGCGCGGGTGTGTACGCACTGATTGTTTTGCAACTGCTGCTGCACTTCAAGGTTGTGCATTAGAAGTACGGCCCGCCGTTCAACTAGAATTGCAATGATGAACCGCAAAAGCGGGGCCAGGAACGTCAACGGCAAGCCGCACATCGAGGCCATCGATCCGGTCTGCGCTTTGCCGGGCGGCGAGATCAAAATTACGGGAAGCGGCCTCCGGCCGGATGAACTGCGGCGTCCGCGGGTCAGCTTCGGTGATGTGGACGGCTCGGTTATCGTCAGCTCAGCGCAGTTCATCGTGGCGCGGGTGCCGGAAGGAGCGGGCTCCGGCGAAGTGGTGGTGGCGACGAATGGCAACACCAGCAATCCACGCGAGGTGCGGATTGCCGCGCCCATCGCCGAGAACCTGCATCCGGTGGCGAATCCGGCCATCGACGCCGACGGCAACATTTATGTGACGTTTTCCGGTCCCCGCGGACAGAAGGTCCCGGTGGCCATCTATCGTATTGACACCAACTACAACGTGAAGCCCTTCCTGCACGAAATGATGAATGCCACCGGGCTGGCGCTTGACCGTTCCGGCAGCCTGTATGTGTCGTCGCGCTTCGACGGCACCGTGTACCGGGTGGCGCAGAACGGCACCATGACGTCGTACGCTGAAGGCATGGGCATAGCGACCGGTATCGCCTTCGACCGGGCGGGCAATCTGTACGTCGGCGACCGCAGCGGGACCGTTTTCAAGATCGGGCGTGACCGCCAGATCTTTGTCTTTGCCATGCTGGAGCCGAGCGTGGCCGCTTACCACCTGGCTTTTGGCAACAATGGAAATCTCTACGTCTCCGGTCCTACCACTTCCAGCTTTGATGCGATCTACGAGATCAATCCCCAGGGCGAGGTCGGCGTCTTCTATCGCGGACTGGGAAGGCCCCAAGGGCTGGCGGTGGATGTGGACGACAACCTTTATGTCGCTGCGTCACTCAACGGCCGCCGCGGGATCGTGAAAATCACACCCAATCGCGAAGCATCTCTAGCTGTCGCGGGACACAATCTGGTTGGTCTGGCATTCTCCCCCGGCCGCGCCGCGGTGCTGGCCACCACCAGCGGAGTGCATCATCTGTCGTGGGACATCGAAGGCCGACGGCTGACGCCGGATAACTAACTAACTACTAGGAATTAGCTCTGGCGAGGCCCTCGCATTTGTGAGAGGGCCTACACCAGTTACTAGTTGCTAGCCGCTTTCTTCTAACTGCTACACTCAAATCGTGATCGCGGAAATCATTGCTGTCGGCTCGGAGATGCTCACCCCGTCGCGGCAGGACACGAATTCCCTCTTCCTCACCGGCCGCCTCAATGAACTAGGAATCAACGTGGCCTTCAAGACCGTCGTGGGCGATAACGGCGAGCACCTGGTCTCGGTGACGCAAGCCGCAATCGGGCGAGCCGATCTCTGCATCTTCATGGGCGGCCTGGGCCCGACGGAAGACGACCTGACGCGCGAGGCGGTGGCCAAGGCGCTAGGCTTGGGGCTGAAGCGCGATCATGAGATCGTCACCGCGATGTATAAGCGCTTCGCCGAGCGCCGGCTGCAGATGCCGGAGAACAACGCGCGCCAGGCCGACATACTGCTGGGCGCGGTCGTGCTCCCGAATTCGCGAGGCACGGCCCCGGGCCAATGGCTCGAGACGGACTGGGACGGGAGACGGCGAATCGTTGTGCTGCTGCCCGGGCCTCCGCACGAACTGCAGGCGTTGTGGGAGAGGCAGTGCCTGCCCCGGCTGCGCGAGATTGTGCCGCCTGCAGCCATCGCGACCCGCGTGTTGAAGACCGCCATGTTGCCCGAGTCGGCGGCGGACGCGCGCACGGCGCCGATTTATCAGAAGCATCCGGAAGTGGAAACCACCGTGCTCGCGGGACAGGGACAGGTTGAGTTTCATTTGCGCACGACCGCCGCGACGCAGGAAGAGGCGCAGGCGGCGGTGGACCGGCTGGCCGGAGAACTGGAAGACGAGTTGGGCGACGCGGTGTTCTCGTCGGCGGGAGAGTCGCTGGAGGAAATCGTCGGCTATTACCTGCAGATGCGAAGCGCCAAGCTTGCTGTGGCTGAATCGTGCACCGGAGGAATGATCGCCGAACGGATTACCTCGGTCGCAGGCAGTTCACGCTATTTCCTGGGCGGGGCCGTGGTTTACTCCAACGAGCTGAAGACGTTGTTTGCCGACATTCCTCCGCTTATGCTCGAGGCCCACGGCGCGGTCAGCAAAGAAGTGGCGCTGGCTCTGGCGGAGAACATTCGTGACATCTGCAACGCCGACATTGGAGTAGGAGTGACCGGAATTGCAGGCCCGGGCGGCGGAACGGAAGAGAAGCCGGTTGGGCTGGTGTACGTCGCCGTGACCGACGGCCGTAACCAGGAGGTGGTGCAGCGGCGCTTTCCCGGCGACCGCGAACGCATCCGGCGCTGGGCCAGCCAGCAGGCGCTCGATATGGTACGGCGAATGTTGATGTGACGTCATGCGCCTGTTCGTAGCCCTCGACATTGACGACGCCATCCGCGGGCGGATTGCCAGCTTTCGTGACCAGATGCGGCCACTTGCGCCCGATGTTCGCTGGGTTGGGCCGGAGACCTTTCACGTCACACTACAGTTTCTCGGCGAGACGAAGAAACTGACTGAGATTCAAAGCGCGCTGCGGCTGGTAACGGCAGCGCCGATCGCCCTCAACGTTCGCCAGGCGGGCTTCTTCCCTACTCCGGAAGCGCCGCGCGTGTTCTGGGTCGGCTTCGAAGCAGACGGAAACCTCCAGAAGCTGGTAGAGGCGCTTGCCGATGTCCTGAAGCCATTGGGTTTCGAGCGCGACAAAGGGCCGTTCCATCCACATCTGACGCTGGCGAGAGCAGGCAGCGGACGCCCGCGTCCGGTGCGGGGCGAGTTCCCTGCCCCCGGCTTGCAACAGGTCCGCACCCGGGTTGAAACACTGGCGCCCCTTGAGTTCGGTACAATGACGGCGCATGAGTTCCATCTCTATGAAAGCAAGCTGTCGCCCTCGGGAGCGCTCTACTCGAAGCTGTCGAGCTACTCGCTAGAGTAACGCTGCGCGTAGTGTGCAATCTTGACCAGGATCACGCTAATCGTCGTTGTAGTTTCGTATCTGCTGGGCTCGATTCCCTTCGGCTATCTGCTGGTGCGCATTTTTCGCGGACAGGACGTTCGCCAGACGGGCAGTGGCAATATCGGGGCGACTAATGTGGCGCGCACTGGCTCGAAGCGTCTCGCGGTGGCTACGCTGGCGCTCGACGCACTTAAGGGATATGCGGCGGTCGCGTATGCCCTGTGGCTGGCGGGAGGCCAGCGTTCCGGTGGTGAGGAGTCGGGGAACAGCGCTTTCCTGCTGGCGGCCCTGGCCGCCTTCTGCGCCATCCTGGGACACATGTTCACGGTGTGGCTGCGCTTCAAAGGGGGCAAGGGGGTTGCCACCGCAGTCGGCGCCTTTGCGGCGTTGGCGCCTCGCGCCATCGTGGTTGCGGTTGTTGTGTTCCTTGTTCTGGTCGCGCTCACGCGCTACATTTCCCTAGGCAGCATGGTAGCCGCTGCAGTATTTCCGTTGCTGGCCTGGTGGCTCAATCCAGCAGAGCGCACGACCGCTCCCATCCTGCTGTTGATCGCAGCCTCTTCCCTGCTGATTATCGTGCGTCATAAAGACAATATCCGGCGGCTGCTGTCCGGCACCGAGAATCGCTGGCGATGAGAGAGGCCTGCACGTGAGCGAGATTGCAGTCATTGGCGCCGGCGCGTGGGGCACAGCAATATCCATTGTGCTTGGCCGCAAGCAGACGCACCGCGTAAGGCTTTGGGCCCACGAGCGTGAGGTGTGCGAGAGCATTCAGGCACGCCGCGTGAATGACCTGTTCCTGCCCGGCGACGTAATTCCGGAGACGGTTAGCTCGAGCAACCGTTTCGAGGAGGTGCTGAAAGGGGCAGAGATCGTGGTCAGCGTCATGCCCTCGCACCATACGCGCCGAGTGTTTCGAGCGATGCTGCCCCACCTGCGGCCGGAGATGCTGTTCGTAAGCGCGACCAAGGGCATTGAAAACGATTCCCTGCTGCGGATGACGGAGGTGATTACGGAAGAATTGCGCGACCGGCCAGGGGGGTTCATTCCTCGCATCGGCGCCATCAGCGGGCCTAGCTTTGCGAAGGAAGTTGCCAAGGGCGACCCAACGGCCATCACTATTGCCTCCTCCGACCTGGAGCTTGCAGCCCTGGTGCAACGGGAGTTCAGCGATCCCCGGCTCCGCGTGTACACCAACGACGACGTAATCGGAGTGGAGCTGGGCGGAGCGCTGAAGAACATTGTGGCCATTGCGGCCGGCGTGCTCTTCGGGTTGAATCTGGGACACAACACGGTGGCGGCGCTGATCACCCGCGGGCTGGCGGAGATCACACGCCTGACCGTGGCCTGCGGCGGGCGGCGCGAGACCATGGCCGGCCTTGCTGGACTAGGCGATCTCGTGCTCACCTGTACCGGAGGGCTCTCGCGCAATCGCAGCGTCGGTGTGGAACTGGGCCGCGGCCGAAAGCTGGAGGACATCATCGCGGACATGCACGGTATGGTGGCTGAAGGTGTGCTGACTACCAACGCTGCGGTTGGCCTGGCACACAAGGTCCGAGTGGAAATGCCCATCACCGAGCAGATGCACGCCATCCTGCAGCGCGGAAAGCCGGTGCAGGACGCGATACGCGACCTGATGGGACGGCCTTCGACCAGCGAGGTGGGGTTGTATAAGGCCTAGTCACGCCACGAATTTCTGACTCAGGACAACAGATCATCACTACAGAATGTGAGGACCGTCACTGAAGTCCTCTCGTCTAAATGCTTTACTTTCGGAGGCACGAATCCTTAACCCTTCGATAAGTAACCAACCAAACAAATAGCCGGAAGCCTTAATTGCAGAGCATGTGCGTTTTAAGAGGTGCATATGGAAAAGAAACTGCCCATCACGCTCAACCTCACGATTCCACCGGCATCCATGAAGAAGATAGTAGAAAGTGGACGGCTGGCCGAGTTCGTTGACACCTTCTCATCGCTGGCCAAGGCACACATTACAAGTCAGGTGATCGAAAAGCTTACGACGGCCCAGGCAAGCGGACTATCGATTGCCGTCGGCTTCGACGATGAACCTGGGTACGGAACCGTGCCCCATCACTGGCCTTGGCCTCACACAGGCGTCTTTGAAGATGCCATGCGGCAGAGAGCAATCAACACTCTCGCGCAGCAGGCGGGAGCCGCAAAGGGCCTCTAATTTTGACGCTGCGTGCGTTTGGGGGCCGGCGCGGCCGTGTAACCCGCTCGGCCCCAAGTTCAGTGCAGTTCCATGACTGCGGTTAAAAACCATGACGAGCGCTAAGTTGCAATCCTCTTCTGCGGTGCAGGAGTCTGCCACGTTGATCATTCATCTTTTGAATCGATGCAACCTGCGGTGCCAGCATTGCTATATGGATGCGACCCCTCGAGGTAAGAGCTTGCTTCCACTTGAGCTCGTCCTCCGCAGCTTAGGCGATGCCGAGCGCCTGGGTATTCGGACCGTATATCTGAGTGGGGGCGAACCATTCCTATACAGAGATTTACCGGCCGTGCTTTCTTATGCCTCCGGGGCCCGACCATTCTATTTTGCGATTTGCACCAATGGGACCCTGATCGGACGTGCTGAGGCCAACCACCTGAAAGCGAGTGGTGTTGCCGCACAAGTCAGCATTGACGGCGACGAGGCTTACCACGACTGCTTCCGCGGTGTAGCGGGCACCTTTCAGCGGGCAACTACGGGAGTTCAGCACCTCATCACAGCAGGAGTTTCGGTTACCGTCGTCGCAACCATTGGTCGAAGCAATCTCGGTTGTCTGCCCGGATTGGCCGATTGGGCAGCAGAGCTCGGGGTCGAATGCGTTGTCGTGCAGCCTCTCCAGCAACTGGGACGGGGGAGAAACATCGGACAGGAAAGACTGACTGAGGAACAGATCTGCAGGTTATTTATGCAGGTCTCGGACTTGGGATACGCTTATCGCACCCGCGGACTTCACTTTCGCCTGGCCTATCGCTCCCGCGCCTACCTGCTGCAACACCCCTGTGCCGCTTACGTGTGCAATGGAGAGAGGTGCCACCGCGGCATCACAAGGGAGATCAAGACTCTGATTGTCAGAGAAGATGGCACGGTCCTACCTGAAATCGCAACTCTGAACCCCCGCTTTGCCCTTGGCAATGTGCATGAGGCGCGATTGGATAAGCTGGTGCACCGGTACTTCAGCAAGGGCTACGATGATTTCCATGACTTGTGCCGGGCTGTTTATCATGACCTGATTCCAAGCTACGACTCTCCGATCATTCCCTGGAACGAGCTCCTTTCGGAGCGCAGTTGGACATACCCCGCCCACGCAAGACAGCTACCTGGATCAGGTTGTCATCTATCTGACTTATCGAAAATGGAGTTCACGCTGGAGAGACTTGTGAGCATTAGCAGCTCCGGATGACACAAATTTCGACTTCCACTCGCTTGCGGCTGTCGGATGTCGGCAGTCGCTTTTTTCGTATATCCTCGAATCGGCGTCCAGTTCATCAGCATCTCTGAAGCGATATTTGGCAACTCTGCTGTCCAATGTGTCATCTCCTATCGAACGGCTACATGATGCAAGCTAGACATGCGCGTACCAGCTACAGCGGCAGGGTGGCCGAACGTGGCAAGTGGAAAAGAGTGATTCGGTCGCTTTGTGTGGCCGTGGCCGGAATTGTTGTTCTTCTTTCGTGCTTTTCTTCCTGGGCGCAAAATGGCACCAGCGGCCTAGCGAATCTGCCGACGGCGGAACAAGTCGTCAAACGCAACCCCGATCCATTTCTGGGCTCGATTCCGCAGGGCAAAGTAAGCCCCGAGGCCCTCGACCTCACCGTAGAAGATGCGCTCGACCGCGGACTCAAGTACAACCTCGGTTTGTACCTGGCCGACCGAGTGACGGAACAAGCCCGCGCCTCTCACCTTCTGGCCCTCAGTGACCTGCTGCCGGTGCTGAATGGCTCGTTCAGCGAGGAAAATCAAAGGATCAACCTCAAACAGTTTGGCTTCGCGTTTCCCGGATTTCCGACGTCGGTAGGCCCTTTCGGGCTGTCTGACCTGCGCGCCACGGGCGAGTGGACCGTGCTCGACTTCCACTCCATCAATAACATTCAGGCAGCCTCGCAGACTGTAAAGGCCGCCCAGTTCACCTATCGCGATGCGCGGGATACGGTAGTGCTGGCCGTGAGCGCCAACTATCTATTGACCATCGCGCAAGAATGGCGGGTGACCGCAACCGAGGCGGAGGTGAAGACGGCGCAGGCGCTTTACCAGTTGGCCGCGGACCAGGAGAGTGCGGGGTTGGCACCGCAAATCGACACCCTGCGCGCGCGGGTACAGTTGCAGGCCCAGCAACAGGCACTCATTCAGGCGCAAAACGACATGGAGAAGCAGCGCATCGCATTGGCGCGCGTTATCGGATTGCCGGTGCAGCAGAAGTTCCGGCTGGTGAACCGGGTTCCTTACCATCCCGTGCCGGAGGTGGAACTTGAGACCGCTTACGAACGGGCCTTGCAGACCCGCCCGGATTACCAGGCGGCGCTGGCCGTACTTCGTTCGGCGCAACTCCGCCGTGAGGCCGCATGGAAGGAGCGCCTACCCTCCATCGGACTGGCGGGAGAGTATGGCGTCCTGGGATACACGCTGACTGGCCTGGCCCCGAACTGGGCAGCGGCGGCCACGCTTAAAATCCCCGTCTTCGAAGGGGGCAAAGTAGAGGCCGATGTGCGGGAGGCCGAAGCCATCCTGAAGCAACGTCAGGCGCAAGTGGACAATTTGCGGGGCCGCATCGAGCAGGACGTTGAGGACGCCTTGCTCGACCTGAAAGCAGCCGCACAGCAGGTGGACGTGGCCAGGCTGGGACTTGACCTGGCGCAGCAAACGTTGGCGCAGTCGCAGGACCGCTTCGCCGCCGGGGTCACCAACAATGTCGAGGTCATCCAGGCGCAGCAGCAACTGGCGTCCGCCAATGAGCAGTACATCGCCAGCCTATATGCCCACAACATCGCCAAGGTTCTCCTGGCACGAGCAATCGGAGACGCCGAACAGGCCGTGAAACGCTATCTGACGGAACCCGGCAACACGATGCCGAACCCGGGCAAGCCACCCGACGGTACAGGCACTCCGGGACCGGGGACGGGCGTGGTGTCCTCGCAAAACGTGAATTCAACTCCTCACAAATAGTCTTTGACAGGGGAAACAACACAATGAGCCCGAGCACAACCGAGCAACCCGAACTGGACCGGCCTGAACCCCAGGGCGCGAATCACGAAGTGCATCACGATCCGGAGGTGATACGGCACGAACAGGATCGCCGTGGCGTGCTCCAGAAAAATCGGGCGGCGAAGCCTTTGGTTATCGTTTTGGTCATTGTCGCTCTTTTGGCCGCAGGATGGTTCTGGTGGGACAGCCGTCACTGGGAGAGCACGGATGATGCCCAGGTTGATGGCCACATCTATCCCATCAACTCGCGCGTGGGCGGGCAGGTCATCAGCGTCAACTATGACGACGGTCAAGTGGTTCGCCACGGGGATGTGCTGGTGCAAATCGATCCCAAGGACTATCAGGTGGCGGTCGAGCGCGCTAAGGCTGACTACCAGGACGCTATGGCCCAGGCGGAAGCAGCCCGATTCGGGGTGCCGGTGCAGTCTGTTGGTTCGGTCAGCCAGATACGCTCTGCGACGGCCGATATGGACTCGGCACGGTCGGGGGTTGTGGCTGCGCAAAAGCAGGAGGAAGCGGCCCAACAGCAGGTCGTGGAGGCGCAAGCTAACGCTGTCAAGTTGAATAACGATGTGGAACGTTACCGGCAACTGCTGGGCAAACGCGAAATCTCACAGCAGCAATTCGATCAGGCCATCGCCGCGGCCGCGGCGGCCAACGCCACCGTCAGCGCGCGTCAGGCGGAGCTGCTGGCGGCGAAGGCGCAGGTGAAGATGGCGCAATCGCGCATCGAGCAAGCGGAAGCTGAATTGAAGAATGCGCAAGCAACCCCGAACACGGTGGCGGCCACCAAGGCCAAGGCCGACTCCGCCGCAGCTCAGGCCTTGCGCTCCAAAGCAGCGCTGGATCAGGCGCAACTGAACTTGAGCTATACGACCATTGTGGCGCCGGTGGACGGAGTGGTGGGCAAGCGCTCGGTGCAGGTTGGCCAGACGATTGGTGTCGGACAGGACCTTATGGCCATCGTTCCGCTGAATGACGTGTGGGTAACTGCCAACTTCAAGGAAACCCAGCTCGCCCACATGCGGCCGGGCCAGTCCGCCAGGATCAAGGTGGATACGTACGGAGGCCGCGAGTGGAAGGGCCACGTCACCAGCATTGGAGGCGCCACAGGTGCCAGGTACAGCCTGCTGCCACCGGAGAATGCCACGGGGAACTATGTGAAAGTGGTGCAGCGGATTCCCGTACGCATTGACTTTGATGGCCGCGAGAAACCTGATTTCAACAAGGATGGACGGCTTCGTCCCGGGATGTCGGTTGATCCGGACGTAAGGGTGCGCTGACTACTACTACATACGTAATTACCGCGTTAACTTTTTCAATAACTCTCTCCTTTTTCTGCTAAAGTTAAACTGGTATTTTCCTGGTCGCTGAGCGGTTTGCAATTGGTTACCCGGCAACGGGGTAGTGCGTGCTCCGGCGCTGGGTTATTGCCTTCTGACGGCCGGAAACTGGGAAGGGCCATCGGCTGCGAGCCTATGGTCCTGCACCAGAGGAGCTGCAGCCAGCAAACAGTTTTGCAACAACCTGCTCAGGTGATACTTCGTCTACAGGGCGCCACGGACTAGCATCATGAACTTCAACACCCTCCCCAGCCTCATCGCGCTGGCCATTCTGGTAGTGGTGTTTCGGGCCATCCTGCGTCAGAGCACGAGCGAGCGGCTGCACCTATGGCTGACAGGTTGGGTGCTCGTACTGGTCCATTTCGCGGCCCAATTTGTGGATGTTGGGCATGGTTTGTGGGACCGTATCGTATCGGCGGTTAGTCTTAATACTCTGGAAGCGGCCAGCATTGCTTTCCTGATCTCAGTCTCGCAGAGAGCCAACACCCGGGGGCGGCAAATTCTGCTTGCCGCCGTAGTTGGCATCCCGGCCATGGTTTACACCGATGCTGCGCTTTGGGACATTACTCTGCCCGCCTTTTACTATGGGGTCATCGTGGTGGCGCTAACCGGCGCCGTGCTGGTTATCTGGAAGTTCTATGGGAAGATCACTCCCTACGTCATTGGGTTATGGATCGCATGCTTGGGCCTGTCCGTTGCCATCGCCTGGACAGTGACACACAACAGGCTTGATCTGGGAATGGCTTTCCTTCTGGCAGCCCTCAATTTCATTGTCGCGGCTCTATTCTGGCGGCACTTCCATCGTCTCACCGTTGGGGTGTTGACCACGGTCTTTGGCTTCGTAGCCTGGGGCGCGGTCTTTCCGACCGGAATGCTGTTGTCCAGCCTCGTTCCCCCGGTCCCGGTGGAGTCGGAGGTCTGGAACATCCCCAAGTATTTTGTGGCCGTGGGCATGATTGTCATACTGCTGGAGGACCAGGTCCGGCGGAGTGAATACCTCGCCTATCACGATGAGCTGACCGGATTACCCAATCGTCGCCTGCTGGAGGATCGTCTGGAACAGGCGCTGTCTCGGGCCGATCGAATGGGAAACAAAGTAGCTGTTCTGCTGCTCGATCTCGACCATTTCAAGCAGGTGAACGATACCTATGGACATCGAATCGGAGACCTGACGTTGCAGCAGGTGGTGATGCGGCTTGCCACCCGGATGCGGGCATCTGACACCTTGGCCCGGTCGGGAGGCGACGAGTTCACGGTGGTCAGCGAAGTCGCTGATGCTGAGGGGGCGCAGGTCCTGGTCTCGAACCTGGAAATGGCGTTCACGGTGCCTTTTAAGTTGGAGGGGAAACTGATTCACACTGGCCTCAGCATCGGACTGGCCTTATACCCCGACGACGGCCGCGACCCCGACCATCTTTACGCCGCCGCGGACCAGGCGATGTACGCTTCCAAACGCGCCAGCCGACATGCCGGAGGTCTCAACCCTATGCCGCAATTCCGCATGTAAGGCCGGGATGCAGTCGGCACCTGAGAAGCTGAATCGCATCCACACCTCACCAATTCGGCCGGGATGGCGGAACTGGCAGACGCAGTGGACTTAAAGATCGGCGCTGCTCAGGCTTCGGGCTTGGTCGCATCGCCGACGAAAAGGTGAGGCAAGGCCGTTCAAACAGCGACCTCATGTCACAAGGAATCCTCGGCCCGTGGTGCGGGGCGACTCGCCGCGAAACTAGCGCAGAATAACCCCACCAGTTGGAGCTGCACCTGGCTCCCTGGGGTTGTGGAAGGCCGGCCTCCGACTGGAATTTCGATCCCCCGTTCCTCGCCATGGGAACCACTTCGAGTCTGTGTCACCCCCTTCCCTATGCCGTGGATAATCCCGGCGTAGTCGAGGATAACCCCGGCCGGTCGCTGGTGCCGCAGGACCACAGCCTGAGCCTGTTCAACGGTTCTTGTCATGGCGGTGTTTGTTAATCACGCTGAGCACTGTTGAAATCAGCGCTAGTAATTTTGCCAGTTGTTCGCCCGCGCGAGCGGGGAGTAAGCTTGGCCCTCCAAAGCATCAACAAGAGCTCGTCGAAGGTAAACGCTTGACCGGGCAGGAAAAGTCTTTGTCCCGCCGAGTGGATTCGAATGGAGAGGTCCGTATGAGAACACGAGTGTCGATTAGCTTGGCATTCCTCCTGATCGGAGTTGCCACCCTGGTCTCGTGCAAGAAATCCGAAGCACCCAAGACCGAGCAGGCGCAGCAGGGCGGCCAGGCTGCCCCGGCCGAGGAGCGCGTTGAGAAGAATCCCGACCGTAACGCCTATTTCGGCGAGGAGCACATCCACACCAGTTGGTCGGTGGATGCCTGGCTCATGGGCAATCGCATTACCGGCCCGGACGATGCTTACAAGTACGCGCAGGGCCAGACCATCAAGCATCCCATGGGCTACGACATCAAGATCGACACGCCCATGGACTTCATGGGCGTAACCGACCACTCGGAATACGTGGGGGTAACGAAAGAAGCCAACACTCCGGGGTCGTACGTCAGCAAATTGCCCGAGGCCCAGCCGCTCATTCTGAAGAACCCGAATGACCAGGCGGACATCCAGAAGACCTTCACCTACCTCGTGGACCTCATGTCCTCATCGAAACCAGTGAAAGCTTTCATGAGCCCGGAGGTGGCGGGGTCGATCTGGAAGGAGAACGTCAAGATTGCGGATGCGAACAACCATCCCGGCAAGTTCACCGCGTTCTGTTCGTACGAGTGGACTTCCATGCCAAACTATCGCAACCTGCACCGCAACATCTTCTTCCGAGACTGCACCCATGTACCGGAGATGCCCTACAGTGCCTTGGATTCCGTTCACCCGGAGGACCTCTGGAACTGGATGGACGCGCAGCGCAAGGCGGGCAACACGTTGCTTGCCATCTCACACAATGCGAACCTGAGTGACGGCTGGATGTACCCCGTCGATCTCGACAGCTTCGGACGGCCCATCGATGCCGCCTGGGCAGCCTCGCGCGACCGCAATGAGCGCCTGGTCGAAATCAAGCAGATCAAGGGACAATCGGAAACTCACCCCTTGCTTTCTCCCAACGACGAGTTTGCCAGTTATGAATTGGCTCAAACCGGTCTGCTGGGTCAGCCGGCGACCGGTGGCCGCATCGATCACATTCAGGGCAGCTTCGCCCGTCAGGCCTACAAAGACGGCATTACGATGCAGGACGTGCGCGGCTACAATCCGTATAAATTCGGCACGGCCGGTGGCTCCGACTCGCACAACACCGGCAGCCCCTATCGTCAGGACAATTTCTACGGTGGTCACGCCGAGATCGACGGCACGGTTGACCGGCGCATGGCCGGAGTCTTGGCATTCGGCACCTTGGACGTGCGCTATGAAAACCCGGGTGGGCTGACCGGTGTATGGGCGGAAGAGAACACCCGCGAATCCCTTTTTGACGCTATGTACCGCAAGGAAACCTTCGGCGTCAGCGGCCCGCACATTAAGGTCCGCTTCTTCGGCGGCTGGAGCTACAAAAAAGACATCCTGAAGGCGAAGGACTGGGTACACCAGTCGTACGCCAACGGCGTACCCATGGGCGCAGACCTGGCCCCGATGCCAAGCGGCAAGGGCGTCGCTCCGACGTTCGTGGTCTGGGCGGTGAAGGACCCGACTTCGGGCAATTTGGACCGCATCCAGGTCATCAAAGGTTGGACGAAGAACGGCCAGAGCTTCGAGAAGATTTACGACGTCGCGTGGTCTGGTGACCGGAAACCCGACAAGTGGTCGGGCCGTGTTCCGGCAATCAAGAGCACGGTGGACCTGGAGAAGGGCACCTACACCAATGACGTCGGTTCGACCGAGTTAAGCACCGTTTGGACAGATCCCGACTTCGATCCCAGCCTGCACGCCTTCTATTACGCGCGCGTGCTGGAAATTCCAACGCCGCGCTGGAGTCTCATGCAGGCGGTCAAGGCCGGGCTGCCGCCGCCGGATGTCGTCCCGCTCACCGGACAGGAGCGCGCCTGGAGCTCGCCCATCTGGTACACCCCAACTGCCGATGCACGCAAGAATACGCCTGTCGGCATGACGGTGACAGACCTCAAGGCCAAAGGTGCAAACGCCCTGGGCGATGCGCAACTGAAGGCCCTGATCGTGGGCAAAGCCTTCTGGGTGCGCAACAATGCGACCGGTGAGCAGTTCAGCGTCAATTACACACCCGATGGCGACATGAACGTTTGGCACATCGGATTCGGCGCCACGACTCCAAGCTATGTCGGCAATCCGATTCGCAACGGTTATCAGGGAAACACCACGCCATACAAGATCGAAGGCGGCAAAGTAATAACCAAGGTCGCGCAGGACCCGTACTCAATGACGATTTACAAGGTGGGTGACACCTACTATGGCGCGCGCAGCAACGAGTTCGGCTATGCCAACTACGAGATCATTCCCTACCCGCAGTTTGTCGTTAACCCGGTTGCGGGAGCATTGAACCAGTTCTCGATCGAACTGGGTCTGACCGAAGAGCAGCGGCAGCAGATCTTCCCTATCATCCAGCAGGAGATGCCGAAGCTCCAAGCCCTGAAGAAGGACACTTCGGCCAAGCCCCTGGACAAGCTCCGGCAGCTGAAGCAGATCGCTGACGACCTCGACAGCAAGATCACGCCCCTGCTCAATGCCGATCAGCAGAAAAAGTTTCAGGAGATTCGGGAGCAGCATCGGCGAGAGTTGATGGAGAAGATAGGAAGCGAGATTGTGCAGAAGGCGGAGTATAGCGTCAGTGGCCTCTTCACCGATCAGCATCCGCAGAAAGCGCAAGGCAAGAAGTAGAAAAGCGCGATTAGTACACATCCTTTCCCTTCTTTTTGGAGGAGGGACGGGGTGGCGAACAACGGCCCTGCTTTGGCAATTGTGGGGGCGCAGCGGCAACGATCGATAGGAGGAGCTTTATGGCAAGCTCAAGTACACCTGAAGTGAAGGGAAAATCCAAGACAACCCGCTATCTTGTCATCCTCGCCCTTATCGTGTTGGCGCTGGTCGCCGGTTGGATGTTGGGAGGCGGGAGCAAGGCCAAAGAGGCGGTCGCGTACGTCGCCGGGTTGGAGGAGTACGTTTACGCGTACCCGCTGGTGATGATGGACGTCACCCGTGAGGTGATCACCGCCACGCCCAGCAGTGGAGAGTACCAGGCTCCCATCAACCAGTTTGGCCGTATTCGAACCTATGTTGATCCCGACTTCAAGAACGTGGTGCGCATCAGCGTGAATTCCTTGTGGTCGCATGCCTGGCTGGACCTCGACAAGGAGCCCATGATCATCTCGGTTCCCGACATGGATGGCCGCTACATCGTGGTCCAGGGCCTGAACATGTGGACTGACGACTTCATGTCGGTCGGCACCCGCACCAACGGGGGTAAAGCCGGCAACTATCTGATTGCCGGTCCCAAGTGGAGTGGCTCGGCGCCCCAGGGTGTCGATCAGGTCTTCAAGTCCACCACGCGTTACGCATGGGTGCTGGTGCAGATGGCGGCTGCCAGTCCCGCCGACTTTCCGGCTATCCACGCGAAGCAAGACCAGTTGAAGGTCACCCCCCTCAGCGCCTGGGGCACCAACTACACCCCGCCGGCTACTGTCCCTGTTAATCCCAACGCGGACCTCACTGCGACCCCGTTCGATCAGGTGAAGCTCATGACTGGGGAAGTGTTCTTCAATCGGCTGGCGAAGGTGCTGGCCGACAATCCGCCTTACCCCGGCGAAGGCAAAATGATCGACCTGCTGAAGAAGCTAGGGGTTGAGCCGGGCAAGCCCTTCGACGCCAGCAAGCTCAATCCTGGCATCCTGAAGGGCATCAACCTGGCTCCGTTCGAGGTGTACAAGCTGTTCGACGAAGGGCCCTACAGCATGAAGACCGTCAACGGCTGGGTCACCATGCTCGACCTCGGCGCTTACGGCACCGACTACCAGACCCGCGCCTATGTGGCGTTCATGGGACTCGGAGCCTTATCGAAGGAAGACTGTGTTTACCCCACGGCCTTTGTGGATTCCAACGGCGTCGCCCTCGACGGCAGCCACAAGTATGTCATGCACTTCGACAAGGGCCAGTTGCCTCCGTCGAAGATGAACGTGTGGTCGATTTCCCAGTATCGCGGCAACTTCTATGTGAAGAACCCGATTAACCGTTACGGGATCCTCTCCTCCATGCCGCTGAAGTACAACCCCGACGGATCGCTCGATATTTACCTGCAGCCCAACTCGCCGGGTGCGGACAAGGAATCGAACTGGCTGCCCAATCCGCCCTCCGGGATGTTCAATCTCACGGTGCGGTCTTATCAACCCGGGGAGCCACTGCTTGACGGCTCATACAAGCTGCCGCCGGTCACCCGAGTTGATTGAGAAGGCAACGAGGAAGAAGGTGCAATGAGGAAACTGCTCGCGCTGGCGGCCCTCGGCGAAGCCGCTACAGGATTGATTCTGGTGGTGTATCCACCGATTGTCGTTCGGCTGCTGTTCGGTGCGGAGATCGTCGGCGCGGGCGTCATCATGAGCCGCATCGCCGGCATCGCCCTGATCGGGCTGGGCGTGGCCTGCTGGCCGGGCAACTCCGCCGTTCAACAGCTCTACGGGATGTTGACGTACAGCGTGCTCGCCATGCTGTACCTCATCCGTATCGCCATTCGTGGAGAGGCGGTCGGTTTGCTTTTGTGGCCCGGCGTAGCCGTCCATGCGCTTGTGATCGCTCTTCTCGGAATCGCGTGGTGGAGAGGCCGGTGATCATTGCTCTAGCGGACATCAGCTTCGTAACCGAACCTCAGTTCGCCTGGACCGGCAACTGGGCATGGGGTTTGCCTCTGATACTCATGACCGTGATCATCCATGTCCTGGGACTCGGGCTTATAGCCCGAGGTGTCGGCCGCGTGTCCAGCGGTAAAATAGAACACCGCCATCCCATGGCTACGTTCGTGGTGGTCATGGGCGCCACAACTCTGTTGGCCACCAGCCTGCACGCGATAGAGGCAGGCATTTGGGCATCCGCCTACCTGCTTGTCGGTGCCCTGCCCGACGCACGGACTGCGATGCTGTATTCGCTAAGCGCGATGACAAGCTATGGACACGCGAATCTATTTCTGGAGGCTCACTGGCAACTCATGGGAGCGATGGAGGCGCTAAACGGATGGCTGCTGTTCGGGCTGAGCACCGCTTTCCTGTTCGGCATGATTGAGAAAGTCGGGTTAGGACGCCACGGAGTTGGCGGTCTCAAATGAGTGTATTTCCGGTTGTTCCTGCTGAGGCGCAGCCCGCGACAGAAGGGTCCGGGGCGCGCCAATGGTTCCCTCCTGCAATCAAACGCTGGCTGCGCGAGCCCCTTCTGCACTTCCTGCTGCTGGGCGTCGCGCTGTTCGCTGTCTACGCCTACATGCATCGAGGTCGCGGCGGGTTCGAATCGTCGCGGCAGATCGCATTGAGCCTCGATGAACTTGCACAGATGGACATGTACTTCGAGTCGCAATGGCATCGCCAGCCGACGCCCGCCGAGTTCCAGGCCATGGTGGAAGACAAGGTCCGCGAAGAGGTCCTCTATCGCGAGGCCCTGGCGATGGGACTCGACAAAGACGACACCATCGTGAAGCGCCGCATGGCGCAAAAAATGCAGTTCCTCGCCGAAGATGTGGCGGCTGCTCACCAGCCTTCCACCGCGGAGCTCAAGGCTTGGTTCGAGAAGAACAGCAACAAGTTCGCGTTGCCCAGCCGCTACAGCTTCCGCCACGTGTACTTTTCTCCCGACAAGCGCGGAAAGAATGCTCAGGACGACGCCGCCAAGGCGCTCACTAAAATCGCCGGCCAGCCCGAAGACTTCAAGCTCGCCGCCTCGTTTGGCGATTCGTTCATGTTCCAGGACTATTACGGTGATCGCACGCCGGACGCCATTGCTAAGGAGTTCGGTCCGCAATTTGCGGTGGCCCTTGAGAAGCTCAAACCCGGCTCCTGGCAAGGGCCGGTCGAATCGGGCTATGGCTGGCACCTGGTTTATGTTGACACCGTAATTCCCGGGCGAATCCCGGCCTTCGAGGAGATGGAGCCCGACGTGAAGACCGCCTGGCTCGCCGAGCAGAAGCAGCAAGCATGGCAAAAGGCCTACGCGGAAATGCGTGCCAAGTACACCGTGCTATTGCCTGGTCCTTCCGACAAGGAAGCTGCTCAAGCGCCAGTTCCTCCTCCAAAGAAACAAGTTCCGGCTCCCTCCGGTGAGGCGCCGCTGTGACCTGCTTCCGTGCCCGCTTCGCCAGGCTCGCGGCTTTTTTGCTGCTTGCCGTGTCGGTCGCCTCGGCCCACGAGGCGCGTCCCGCCTATCTCGAGATCAAAGAGACCGCGCCCGGCCAGTTCAGCGTGCTGTGGCGCACGCCGGTCCTGGCAGGAATGCGCCTTCGCGTAGTGCTCCAGCTTCCTGAGGACGTGAAGAATCTGCGAGAGCCCAGCGTACAGGAACTCTCTGACTCCTTCGTGGAGCGGCGGTGGATTGATGCGGGGCCAAACGGTCTGGCAGGCAAGCGCATCGAGTTTCCCGGACTGCAATTGACCATCACCGACGTGCTCGTACGGTTTGAGCTGCTTGAGGGCAGGAAGTTGACGACCATCGTGCATCCGTCGCAGCCCTGGGTCGAGATTGCCGCTTCGCAAACGCGGCTGGGTGTCGCGGGCACATACATCGTGCAGGGCATCCGGCACATCCTCTTTGGCGCCGATCATATGCTCTTTGTCCTGGGGCTACTGCTGATCGTTAAGGACCGCTGGATGCTGTTGAAGACCGTTACTGCCTTCACGGTCGCCCACAGCATCACGTTGGCGATTGCAACCCTCGGCTACGCCGAAGTGCCCGTAGTCCCCCTCAACGCAGCAATTGCCCTCAGTATTCTCTTTCTAGGTCCTGAAGTCGTGCGCTCCTGGCGCGGCGAGACGAGCTTCACCATCCGGCACCCATGGGTTGTCGCGTTTGCCTTTGGGCTGCTGCATGGCTTTGGTTTTGCCAGTGCGCTCACCAGTGCAGGCTTGCCCCGGCATGAACTGCCTTTGGCGCTGGTCAGCTTCAACGTCGGCGTTGAGTTCGGACAGCTGGGCTTTATCGCCCTTGTTCTCGCCCTGGAACACTCCTTCCGCATACTCGAAGTCCGCTGGCCACGTTGGTTGCAGGCGCTTCCCGGATATACAGTGTGCGACCTGGGGGCATTCTGGACGGTGCAACGCGTGGCCATCCTGTTCGGAGGAGGGCGATGAGCGTCGTGCGCATTGTCCCAGTCAGGCAAAGTTAGCTTGGTTGGGGCAGCCCAGCCGTGTTCATGCTGGTTCTGCTGTGTGCGCAGGCAGCCTTCGCTCATCCGCTGAAGGGCGAGGCCACCGGATTTCTGACCGGCTTCCGGCACCCGATTTCAGGGCTCGATCATGTCCTGGCAATGGTCGCAGTTGGTCTGTGGGGAGCGCAACTGGGAGCTCCAGCGATTTGGCTTCTGCCCGTCGCGTTTCCGCTGGTAATGGCGATGGGCGGAATGCTTGGCCTGATGGGCGTGCCGATTCCAGGCATTGAGTACGGCATCGCAGCCTCCGCCATCCTCTTGGGGCTTGCCGTCATGTTCGAAGTGCGGCCACCGCTGGCGATTGCCGCACTCCTGGTTGGTTTCTTCGCGATCTTCCACGGGCACGCTCATGGTGCCGAACTTCCACCGGGGCAAAGCGCAATGCTCTACAGCATTGGCTTCGTGATTGCCACCGGATGCTTGCACGCGGTGGGCATCGGCATCGACTCAGTGCACCGATGGTCCTGGGGGCAGAAGTTCCTGCGGGTTGCCGGAGCCATGGTCGCGCTCGGCGGTGCTTTCTTTCTGTACAAGGCGGTGGCATGAAGCCAGAACGCCAATCTCGCCTGCCGCTTTACGCGTTCGTCGCGTTTATTTTTGCGATGTACGCCGCTCCGGCCGAAGCCCACCTGAACACCACGGGCATGGGACCTCTGTATGACGGTCTGATGCACTTCTTACTGAGTCCGGAAGATTTCATTCCAGTGCTCGCGCTTTCACTGTTATCCGGCTTACGAGGGGCGGCATACGGACGACGGGCGTTGTTCGTGGTTCCAGTTGCGTGGCTGGCAGGTGGTCTGGCGGGACTTAGTGCGGTTGCGGCCACCCCCCACCCGTTTATCGCCGCAGGCTGGTTTCTTTTGCTGGGTGCGCTGCTGGCAGCCGGCGCCAATCTCACTTTGGGCCTGACAACTGGCATAGCCGGCCTGCTTGGCCTCTACCATGGCTATCTAAACGGCACAGGCATGGGGAATTCAACCAGCTCTGCAGTGGCTTTGCTTGGAATTGTTTTTGGAATCTTTGTGGTCGTTGCATTGGCTTCAGCCTTCGTAGTTCGTCTGCAGGCACACTGGGCCCGCATCGCTGTCCGTGTGGCCGGAAGTTGGATTGCCGCCAGCGGTCTCCTCATGCTCGGCTGGGCGGTACGAAGTATTTGAGAAACCACCAGCGTTCTGTTCAAGGAGCCCCGATCAAACCAGTGCCTTCTGCGACCGACAAATCTGCCGATGATTTCGTGCCCTCCCGCGAGCATGCAAGACCCTGCAGGACTCCCGCGACGCATGTTGAGGTATTGAAGGCTATGACGTTCCTGGTCTGTTGTTCTCACGATTTACGAGGTGTCGCGACGCGCAATCGCAGGCGGGGCAGAAAATGCCTTCATGTAGATGGCGGATAACGAACTCGCCGCAATCAATCACGAAATCAGTTGAAATCCCAAATCGGGTTGCAAAGCGCCAAACTGCTAAACTGAATCAGAACCTTTCCGACTCGGCCGGGATGGCGGAACTGGCAGACGCAGCGGACTTAAAATCGGCTTCTCGGCGCGACGTCTAGCTCTAACTGTTTGTAAATAAGTATCTTAATGATATAATTTTCACACTGAGCTGGCTACACAAGTCTTTCACATTTCGGAGCACCGTATCGATCATCACCGAAGATTTCACACCGAGCATGGTTCTCTCCCGACGAATACAAAGCGCTCTACGAAGCCACAAGAAAGCGGGCGCACGAGCCGAAACAGCCGCGCTTCAAATGGGAATCAGAACAACTTCACGATTACGTGCTGTTCTCAGCCAACACAGGCCTGCGTCCTGACGAAGCAAGGCGGCTTCAGTTCCGGGACGTGACAATCGTCGTAGATGAGGGGAGCGGCCAGACAATACTTGAGATCGAAGTGCGCGGTAAGCGCGGTGTAGGCTACTGCAAAAGCATGCCGGGCGCCGTGCTGCCCTTTGAACGACTCAAGGCGAGGCTCCGTCCGGCGGGCGGCCCTGGTCGGAATGGGAGCCGTGTCGAAAGCATGGCCAACGGGGAATGGCACAAGCCGGGACCTTCAGACCTCATCTTTCCGAAATGGCAACGCGAACTGTTCAACGCAATCCTGCATGAGGAAAATATGAGAGTCGACCGTGACGGCCGCCCCCGGACCGCTTACAGCCTGCGACACACCTACATCTGCCTGCGCCTGTTGGAAGGTGCCGACATCTACCAAATTGCCAAGAATTGCCGCACCAGCGTCGAGATGATTGAGAAGTATTACGCAGCGCACCTCAAGACCCAGCTTGACGCCTCGGCGATCAACAAGATGCGACGTAAGCCAAAGAAAAAACAGAGTCAGACAAGAACCCGAGAAGAAGACACGATAAAGTCGTCTGTGCTCAATTGTGGTAGAAAATGATTAGCCAGTTCACGCGGGCGTGGCGGAATGGCAGACGCAACGGACTTGAGACAAACTTGAGTGCTTGCTGGGAAACCGGCGATGCAGAACTGCCCAAATTCGGGGAACCCTGCAATGGCGATCCCGAGCCAAGCCCCGGCGGAATACTCCGCCGGGGAAGGTGTAGAGACTAGACGGGCAGCACCTAAGCCCCAGAACTCTCTGGGAGAGGGTGAAGGGATAGTCCAGACCGCAAACCGGGCGCCAGCGCTGTCGAGCGCCGCTGCCAGGGCGGCGAAAGCCGCAGACGGTACGAAAATCCGTAGAGCCGAAAGGTTCGTGAGGGTTCGACTCCCTCCGCCCGCACCATCGTCCTCCGATGTTTCTTGCGCCTGAAAACAGCCGGGGCACCATCCTCCCGTCCAGGCGTACAGGATGGAATTCGGTGTGCGTGGCAATTCCCAACCAAGCGGCAGAGGGCGTGTTGGCGGTGCCTCAATGAGCGAGGCGTATTTCTTCTGGAGCGCGAACGGTAGGCCAGGGACGGCGGTTCGCGGCTGGAGGCGAAGCCTCGAGCATTTGTACGATACGGCCAAGCTGGAGCGCAACAGAAAGAAACTGTGCGCACACTCACACATGCTGCGGCACACGTTCGCGATCGAGAAGCTGAATGCCGGCGCGTCGCTGCAGGATGTGTCGCTGCTGCTGGCGCATCACAGCATCAAGATCACCGAGCGGCATTACTTGAAGTTTGACCAGCGCCGCCAGGAACGGCTTGCGCGGGCAGCGATTGTGGATTTCGAACAGGCTGAAACGTCACTGCCAACCAGCGGACGACGGGCTAGGATTGTCAAGATGCCAGCGGCTGAGGCAGGTCGCACAATATTGATCGAAGGCAGAAACATGCCTCAACCATTATCAGCGCTCTTCGTCAATCATGCTGCCGATGTGCTCGCGGAGACGAGTCTCGGTCTGAGCGGAACAGAAATAGTCCGCGCACTTGGTGCTTATGCTCTTGATTTCAATGTTGAAATCCCGCACCCGATCAGCTCGACTTCCATCTGCATTACCAGCACCGCCTCTCGCCGCAGCTGCGGGCTCACCACTTTTTTGCGACCACCGCCTTCAACGCTCGGATATCCACCGCCTGCTCGGCCACGATGTGCTTCAACTGGCGGTTCTCCTCCTCCAGTTGCCGCAGCCGCCTCGCCTCGCTCAGTTCCAACCCGCCATACTTGCTCTTCCAGCGGTAAAAACACGCCTTCGCGATCCCGTGGCGACGGCACAGCTCTCCCGTCTCCACCCCGCCTTCGGACTCCTTCAGGATGGCGATGATCTCTTCGCTGAATCGACTCTTTCGCACGACTCCTCCTCTGGCCCTGGCGGGCCATCGTAAATGGAGAAGTCACATTTTCGATGGACTAATTTCTGGGGAGCAGGTCACCCACATACCCAGAAGCCGGCGACTTCGTCTCTCAGTGCAGGGATTCGAGACGGGTTACTCACGCATTGAAATGGACGCAGTGCTGGCGCAGGATTGCTCGACCCGATAGACACTGCGCTTAGCGGACCAAACTCGTACACAATATCGGTAAGATCTTGATCCTTCATTGCACTATTGGCTTGTCTTCTCCAAACGTCGCAAGTGTGTAGCTCGTGCTCCTTCCGCCTCCAGGATTTCGGGCAAGAATGCCATGCTCGACAAGCTGCTGAATATCGCGCAGCGCCGTATCTTGCGAGCTCTTTGTCAGCTTGGCATATTTCGACGTTGTGAGTTTGCCCTCAAAACCATCAAGTAACCGGTTGAGCACGAGACGTTGCCGCTCGTTGACCGCGACTTTGGCCACACTCTCCCAAAATCGTGCCTTTGTGAGGACGGCCCGGGGCGTCGTTTGCGCGCCGTCGATGGCGCGACCCAAACAGTCAAGGAACCATTCCATCCACGGCATAATATCCAATGTTCCCTTCTGGGTCCGCACAAGAATTTCGTAATACTCTCCCCGCTCCTGCCGAATTTGCGCTGACATACTGTAGAAGCGTTGAGAACTGTTTTCCGAACGTGCAAGGGCCATGTCGGTAATGGCGCGCGCGATGCGACCATTGCCATCATCAAAGGGATGAATGGTCACGAACCAGAGGTGTGCAAGGGCTGCTTTCATGACCGGATCGACGTCAGGATCTGCGTTGAACCAGTCGAGAAAAGCTTGCATGTCCTTCTCAAGGTGCGAAGCTGGTGGCGCCTCGAAGTGAACATGCTCCTTGCCCATCGGACCGGAGACACCTTGCATGGGCCCAGTGCTATCGTCGCGCCAGGCACCGACGAGAATCTTGTGCATGCCGCTACGTCCGGTTGGAAAAAGGGACGCATGCCATCCAAATAACCTTTCGGCGCTCAGGGGCTCGTTAAAATGCCGCGTCGCATCGAGCATCATTTCCACGACACCTTCAACAATGCGGTCCGCCGGCTTGAGCGCTCCGATATCGATTCCTAAACGACGGGCAATCGATCGTACTTGCTCGGCATCGAGCCTTTCGCCTTCGATCTCGCTGCTCTTGAGTACATCGGAGGTGAGCGTTTGCAACACCGCTTCTTGACGGAGATTGAAACCAAGGGCTCCCATATGGCCGATAAGAATCCCCTGTTTGTGGCGGACGGCCGCAAGAGGTTCTGCAAGCCGTTCCCGGTTCCAAGTGAACTGAGGCCATTGCTGTAGCTCCCAGATATACATTCTCCGCATCTCCTGCGGAGATTATAGCCTTGAATCACCGGAGGGGGGGGCAATATATTCTCCGCACACCCTGCGTAGAATATAGCTCATAATCGCCGCACGCAGGACATCAGCTCGGGAATGCTGCCCTTTCACTAGAGATTGCATTACGCCTGGAAAAGACTTTTGGCTCCAGTCAAAAAGAGCTCCTGCAAATGCAGGCTGAGTTCGACCTCTATCGGACGAAGGATACCGACAAGAGCATTGCAGTTCGCGCCTATGTGCCCTCGTTCCTGGCAATCACGGCCAGAGATATCGAACAATGGGCCCATGGAAATCTCAAAGCTCGATCAGCGCTGTCTGTTTTGCTCAGGAAGCTGATCCACTCAACGGGTGAGCAGCTCTCGCATGTTGATTTTCCTGGCTACGACAACGCCGAGAAGAAAGCGTGGGATGGGCGCGTCGATGCCGGCGCGGCAACACCCTGGATACCGCTCGGACAGTCCGGATGGGAGTTTGGCTGCGACAAAGATCCGGCGCGAGGACTCAGAAACCGCAGTCCGACGCCGCCTGAGGCGCTAAGCCATCCGGTCTGTTCTATTCCTGCAAAGCCGAAATTGCCGAGCAGGCCGCTGGGACCGGCATTGAGCCGCTACCTCCGCGACCTACGCACGATTGCAGGCGCCTTTCACGGTTTGAAGATGACGCCGTTGCCGGTTCCGGTTCCCAGATCATGAAACCGCCCAGACCAGTATGCCGACTTACGCAGAAGCCCAGGCGGCCGCCTTAGTATCGCCAAACTGGCGGAAATCTTCAAAATTTACACGGTTTCTTACACACTCCCGATGTTTACTGAAAGTTATTGGTTTAGATACAATCACTTACTGTTATATGCAAGCGACTTAAAATCCGCAGCCGCATGGGATGCGTGGGCTTTGGCTAATGCATCATTGTGCCCCGATGTGCCCGCGCTTCTATCAAGAATAATTCTTGACATCGCGACAAACTACGAATAACGTGCGTTTACCTACAAAGATTTCGCTTTAGAGCTGCATACGTAGAAACAAGCCTTAATCACTTACAGGACGCGTAATCGCTTACAGGGGCGCGGGACGACGTAACTAAAAGGGGCGCTGTGTGCCTCACGCATGTCGTCAGATGTTGGCGGTAGTGTGCGCTGGGAGTGGTGTGTGCCAGTCCTGCTCCGTGCGGTGCAATCAGGACCCTGGCCATTGATTTCCGCGAGACGTGGTCTGGCGTCCCTTTTTCCAGGCCAGGGATGCGGGGTCTTTGGAGTCACTTTGGTTGCGGTGGTGGTCTGTTGTCGCGGAGAGCTCGAGTGTCTTCGGTTTTCTCGCTAGTCCGGGGCCAGAGAATTGTAATCGGGATTGCACTCACCTTTGCTGTGTGCCTGTTGGCTTCATTTGCTTCGGCGCAAACCTGTTGTGTCGCGCCCACGGATGAAATCTTTGGCGGATACTCCTGGTCGCACCCGAATGGCTATGGCGACCTGGGCTACAAAATCCTAAATATCACCGAAGGTTTTGACTTCTCCAACACCTATTATCTTCCCAGCGCTCACAATCTTGGCTTCTTTGTAGATGGCAGCGGCTATTTTAATGGGGGCACGAGCCCGATAAACCCTGTTAATGGTGGGAATTCTGGAACGAGTATCGGGTATGCCCTCGGCGGACTGCAGTACAAGTTTCACACCGAACGCCTGTCGCCCTTTGTTCGCGGTTTTGTTGGGACGGCCAATCTGTCCCCGGATTGTTGCGGCGGGACGAAATGGAACGTCGCCGGGGGCGGTGGTGGTGGCGTGGATCTTTGCGTCACTCAAGCGCTCTCCATTCGTCTGGCACAGGTGGATTACATTTATTCAAAATACAACCAGACATATCCGAGCGCCTACTCCAACGGTTGGAACAGTATCCGCCTGGCTGCGGGCATCGTTGTGTGCCTTGGGTGCTCCAGCAATCCCCCTCCGCTTTCCTGTACCGCTTCGGCGACGCCGACTGAGGTCTGGGCCGGTGAACCGGTAATGGTCGCCGCCACGGGAAGCAACTTCAATCCCAAACACACGATCACGTATAGCTGGACTACCGGCGGCGGTAAGCTGCCGGCAACCAATGCGCAGTCGGCGACCATCGACACGACCGGTATGGCGCCGGGGAGCTATTCCGCGAGTTCGACCCTCACCGATCCCAAAATGAAGAAGATGAATTCGGCGCTGTGCGTGGTGCCGTTCACTATCAAGCAGCCGCAACCGCCAACGGTAAGCTGCTCGGCGAATCCTACGACGGTCGCTATTGGTGAAGCTTCGACCATCACTCTGGCAGCCAGCGACCCGCAGGGGTGGCCGTTGGCTTATAGCTGGTCGTCCACCGGGGGCCAGTTAAGCAGCAGCGGTGCCTCCGCCACGCTGACCGTTATGAATGCCGATCTGGGCAACACAATCACAGTCACGGGAGCTGCGAGCAATGGTCGTACGCCCCCCGTCAGCAGTAGTTGCGCGGTAACGGCCAAGGCGCCGGGGGCGGCGGCCGAGAAGTGCACTACGATTAAGGATTGGGGCGAGTGTACCTTCGAGAAGAACCCCAAGAAGCCGTGGCGCGTTGACAACGACTGCAAGGACACCCTCGACAAGCTTTCTCTGCGCCTGCAGCAAATACCCACTGGCAAGCTGGACGTCGTTGGCTACACGGACGAACAGGAAGCCGTGAAAGAACCGACTTTGGGAGCACAGCGTGCCGTGAACGTTAAGTACTATCTAACCACGGATGGACCGAACAAGGTCGACGGCGCTCGCATCCAACCGCGCCAGGGCGGTACCGAGGAGGGTAAGGCGGCCCACTTCTACTTCGTGCCCGACAGCAACCTATGTAGCGGGCAAGTGGAAGAGGGCACCGTGGTTGAAGAGGTCCGGGTGAAGGGACAGTCGCGTATGGCGCCTGCGCCTAAGAAGGAGGGTAAGGCCAAACCGGCGGCTCCTCCAGCGCAATAGGGAGACTCCTACGCAAAGCCTGTAGGCGCCACAAGAAATTTGTTCCACTCGTGGAAAGCTGGCGATATAAAGGACGATTGAAAGGGCGGGTCCTTCTACCCGGGATAACTCGCAATAAGCCGGTCCCGAAGGAACGGCCGGAATTTGTTTGGGTTCTTACAGGAGAAAGCGGTGGGCACTGCTGCTGTATTCCTACAAGATGGCGGGTTAGTGAGTAAGGATTGGCCGGGCATCATCGAGGCCGCATCTAAGAGCCCGCTGGGCATTCTTGCCCTGATGATTCTGATGCTCGGCACTTTGGGGTTCTTCTTCTTTAAGGAAGCGGATGCCAAGATCAAAGCAGTCATGTTCCTCGCGATGCTGGGCGGCGTTATCGGCTATGGCGCGGCGATCTCACGCACCAATGGCACCGCGGCCAAGGATGCTTCCTATCGCGTGCGCGTCATCGTGACGGACAACCACAACACGCCGGTGAGCGACGCGAAGGTCACGTCCTCCATCGGAGGTGAGCCCATGCGAGTCGAGGGCGGATGGCTTTTCGTGGTGGCCAAGGATGCCAAGCCGCTCGACGGCAAGGTCACCTTCTACGCCTCCAAGGATTCGGCCTTCCTGAAAGGCCAAGCCCAGCTTCAATTGGGTGATGATCACAATCCTAGCGTCACCGTGCCCCTTGCGAATGAGCGTTCCGCCAGGATATTGGGGATTGTGCAGGACGAGAAGCAATCGGCCATTGCCGGCGTAACCGTAAGCGTCATCGGCTACGATTCGGAAGCCGTGGTGACCCAGAGTTCGGGTGGCTTCTCACTGGCGGCCCACAAAGCCGAGGGGCAACAAGTCGAGTTGCACGCTGAGAAGTCCGGCTACCGCGCTGCCAATCAATGGTGTCCTGCCGGCGACGATAGCCCGTGTTCCATTGAGCTACAACGCAACTAACCTGCACTTCGTCGGAATGGGAGTGATCGCAGAAAAGACTTCAATGTTCTGGGTGGAAGAGGGCGATCGTCGTTGGGCAGCCGTATTGCTGCTGCTCCTCCTCCTGGTGACCTGTGCGGCAGCCGAAGAAGGCGTCCTCGTGCTGCAGGTCGTCGATGCAAAGCACCACCCCTTCGCCAACGTTCGAATTGCCCTTGCCGGTGAGGGTGGCTCCCCGCAAACCTCCGACCAAAACGGCAGGTTGAGGCTCAGGCTTGCTCCCAGCACCAAGCCCTTTGCTTGGGCCACGCTGCTGCTCAGGGGCGGGCCGCAAGGCATGGATCTGGTGTTCGTGTCGCCTTTCGACGAACCAGCGCGCGTCCGCGTTCCGCCGTTCGACAACGAACAGGACAACTACGATGAAGTAGTAGTGGTGAAAGAAGGCGACAAAGAAATGCTCGAGCACGCCTCCGGCAGGTTGGCCATCGAGGCGACCGGCGTCGCAGCCCAGAGGTCGGCCCCAAAATCAGAATCTCGACCCATCTTCAGCCAGCCGCGTTTGTTGACTGTTGCGCTGCGGCTTGGCCCGTGGGACAAGAACGAAACTATCGCCACTGATGAGTTACAAGAAGTGGGAATCCTGGCGGCGTCGGAGAGGTTCGGCCTGTCTACTGCTGATATCAAGGCTGCCATTGCCTACTGGGGCGGTAGTCCCCTGGCATGGAGAAGCATGATGCTGACGGGCTCCATCGAGGCGGGTGGTACCGACCCGTTCTCCTACGTCCAAGCCACCAGCAACGACATCCTTTTTGGGGCGGGAGGCTGGAGCCTTCGCGGATGCACCTTGCAGCCAATGCTGCAGAAGTTCCAGGAGGGGAATGGCCAACTGTTTGCCGAAATCTTTGGCAAGGAAGACAGCGCATGGCTTCACAAGACCCTGGCTGCATCGTGCGAAGCTTCGTCAAGCATGCTTCTTGAACGGATGCTGGAAGGTCCGGGCGTCATGCGCAGGTCGTGGCAAGAGAAGTTCAGGCAACTTGGCAGCGAACCGGCGTTTCAGCATGTGCAAGTGCCGCAAGTGGCATTCGAGGTGACTAAAGCTCTAAGCCAGGCATTGTCTTTGGGACTTCATTCGGATCAGGCGGTGGCACTGCTTGCGGCTCCTGCCATTAGACGCGTAATCAGCGCCGTCCCGACATTTCATGAAAAATATTTGCAAGATGTCGCGTCCTTCAGCAAGCAATTTGGGCGCTCACCCGACGAACAGGAGAAACTGCTGATCCTGAAAAATAGGACGATTGAGTCATGGAAAGAGCAGCCAGGGAACTCACCCGCAGCCCTCACATATTTTGTGTCTCTAGTTAATTTGTTTTCCGATGGAAGCGGAGTTGTCTCCGGAAGACATTACGACCTGGAAGATTTCGGCATACCAGTGATAGGCAGAAAGGCGAGCGCCGAATCGAACTCGCCCCGGCCAGCCACTCGCAGCGGGTGTGCCTACGGAATGTTCGACGAAGCCGGCGAAAAGGAACTGGTCGACTTGATTAACCAGGAACGTACTAAGCAAGGTATGCCGCCTCTTCAGGTCGATCCTCGCCTGACCCAGGCCGCACGCAAGCACGCGGAACTCGTGGTGCAAAATCATAAGCTATCGCACCAGTTTGACGGTGAGCCCACGATTGTAGTCCGCATCAGCAACGAGAAACTGCCTTCCGACCAGGAGGCTGAAAACCTGGCCTTCGCTCCAACCGTGGCGGATGGCCATGAAACGATGATGCAGTCAACCCATCACCGCACCAACATACTGAATCGTGATTACAACGTGATCGGCGTAGGCGCGGCGCGATGCGGTGGTGGGTTGTGGATCACAGAGGATTTTGCACACCGCTTGCCCGAGTACTCCGAGTCCCAGGCGGATGCAGCCCTGGAGCAGGCGATCACCCAATACGCGCAAGCGCAAGGCATGCCTCCGCCCCTGCGTAAGCCGCTGGCACAGTTGCGAGACATGGCTTGCGAGATGGCAAAGAGGGGAACAGTTGACAGGGAGGGACCGGCCCAACTGCCCGGAGTTCACGGAACCGTGATATGGCGGACTGATAATCCTGCAGAACTTCCGGCGCACGCACAGACACGGCTCTCACAACCCATGCCGTCGGGATATTCGATGGGAGCTTGCTTCGCCCCGAGCGCAAGCCATCCCGGAGGACTCTATTGGGTCGTAATGGTCAACTATTGATGGCAGCGGAAGTTCAGCGAATGACAGCGCGGCTACCGTGCCCGAACCCAGCCTCATGTTCTTAGTTCTGGGGTAGTAGGACTTGGCGGAATGTTGCGTTGCAAGCTGCTCTGGGCTTCTGTACACCCACACAAGCTTCTTCGCGCAGACTGGATCAAGACAACCGCCAGGGCAAGCCGGAGCCCTCGAACCTACGTCAATTCGCACAAGCCTGTGAAGTCAAGTCAAGGCAATAGACCGTCTTCATCAAGAAGGACCCGTAAGGTACGCGTGTAGAGACCGTGCAGTAGAACGTGACCGACCCATCAGCGTTCACGGTGTAGCGGTCGAAGCAGTATCCGCCATAAATGAAAGCGGCTTCGGTTGGATCCTGATCAATCGGCTTCCCGGTGGATTTGTTGTAAATCACAAGCGGAGGAGCCGCAAACTTGGTGATGGCGTCCTGCCCGGGATGGTGGCCGATGGAAGTGCCCCAGGTGGGATCGTCCTTGGTGAATATCACCGTCTCGGTGGTCCATGGACCCCATGGAGCAAAGGAGGAGCGAGACTGAAGGCCCTGGTCCTGGTAGTGGACGATAAAGTGATTCAACTCCGGAATCCACATCATCGCATGCTGCCCTCCTGCCCACTCACTTATGAGCGGCAAAGCATCCACTTCGTTGTGCGACCACTGAGGATTCCCGTTCCTATCGCTGCCAGCATAATACCACCACTTGGTTGAATCCGGGCCGCCAGCACCATTCGTGGCTTCGATGTCCTGAGAGGAGACCACCGACAAGTACATGTTGCTGTCGCCAAGGCGCCAGGAGCCTCCAAGTAGAAACAGAATCTCTGGGGCCTCCCGGATGGGTGGCGGAAGTCCTGAAAACCAGGGCAGGTGGGAGATCGCGCTGGATTGCAGCAGGCGCGGCGAAACGAAGATGAACTTGCCCGGACTGGAAATCTCCGGCGGAGGATTGTCAAGGCTATAGGGAGGTGTAGTGATGGTTGACGCCGGAATGGCGGACGCGTCATAGAGCTTCACGAAGGTCGGAGGATCCTGCGCTGTCCATTGATTGCTGGTGGTTGTGGACTTGGCCAGAATCGAGGTAATGGGATAATTCGGGTTCCGATTGGGATCGTACTGCAACCCCAGATCGCTCAGCACCGTCACGGTGTAGAACATGTACAGATTGTTGTTGTAATTAAATGCCCCGGTTGGAACTTCGAAAAATCCGGTGTCTTCATTGGGCCCCAGCCCGGAGATTGTGATGGGCTGAAAGAGTGCTGTCTGTGGCGGTGGATTAGTCTGGTTGAAAAGCGTCATTGTCGGACACTGACCGTAGTCAATCATCGACCCGGAAGATCCCGATACAAGCTGCTGGTAGAGGGTGGGTATGGCGCTACAAAGACCCAGGTCCATGTCAGGAATAACGCCAATGCTGTCGTTTCCCTTCGCGTCTGCCAAATAGTAGCCGGGACCAACCCCCTGAATGACGGCGGGATAAACTGGCGTCGTATCGCCCCACAGGAGAACAACCTCTCCGGGAAAGCTTACAGGAATTCCCAAGTCCGTACCCGCAGCACCTGAGTTGCTAACCGTCTTAGCAGCGGTTGGGTAAAAGTTAAGGCTGCCATTCACGAAAAACTGGAAAGTGTCACCCGTTATTTGCATCAGCGGAGTTGTGCTTCCCTTCTTCCAGACAACGGATCCGGAGGCGCCCGAACTGCCTGACGGGGGACTCGAGGTGCTGTTGGAGTCGCCGCAGGCAACCAGCGAGCAGGTTAACGAGAAGGCCAAGAACAGTTTCGCATGAAACACGGAAAACTCCGGGAACTCAAACATGTCGTCACCAGCGAGCAACATCTCGCAAGGGGTTGTTACAGAACGGGAGTTGTTAGTTTGAGGCTGGAGCCAATGAGAAGGTTGTATGACGACGCGTTGTCGAAAGCGCGGGCGGAGTCCTACTGGAGGACGTGATCACTGCGCGCTGCGAGCGGGCCAGGGCCGTTGCTTTAACTCGTCCAGTGCCAGCCCAAGCCGGGCCAATCCCTCGCAGGTCATTTCCGGATCTCCTCCGATACCGAGTCGGAAATGCTGTGGCATGTCGAAAAAGCTTCCTGGCGTGACGCAAGTCTCGTATTTTTCTCTCAGCAGGCTGCAAAGTTCGTCGACACGTCCGCACGACAGCTTCGGAAAGATAATGGTGCCGAACTCGGGGAGGTAATATTCCAGATCGCTGCGTGAAGCCAGGAAGGCATTCAGCGAACGACGGTTTGCCTCCAGGATTTGCCAGGCGCGGGCAGCCACGCGCTCGAGGTTATCGAGGGCGATCACGCTGAGCCGCTCTGCCGGGTGCGCGGCGTTTTCACCGTAGAGATCGTTGATGTGCCAAATGCGATGGGCCAACTCGGGAGCAGCGAGCACCCAGCCGCAGCGCAAGCCGCTCAGCCCGTATGCCTTTGTCAAGCTGCTCGTGATCAGAAACTGTTCGCCAAGATGGATGGCGGGGTGCGGGCGCCGGTCAAACAGCGCCTCAACATATACTTCATCTATCAGCACGAATGCATTGGCGTGTTTCGCAATGTCTCCCAAGGCGCGCAACGTGTGTTCATCGACAAGGGCGCCGCTTGGGTTGTGCAGGTTGGTAAGAATGATGAGCCTGGTGCGTGGCGTCATTTGCCGTTCAACTTCCTCCGGGGCGATGCGGAATTCGTCCTCCAGCCTGCGCTCGAAGTAGCGGACGGTAGCGCCCAGGTATTGTGGCACATTCACCAACGGCTCGTAAGCGGGATGCTCGACTAGAACCTGATCACCCGGCTCGAGCGTTGCCGCCATCGCCAGATGATTGGCCATAGAAGTCCCGGCCGCGGCAACGACACACTGCTGCGGCACGCCATTCAACCGCGCCAGCCTCTCCTGCAGCGGCTCATAGCCGTAAGGACCGCTCCCGTTGATCTCAAGGTCTTCCAAACGAACGGGGAGCCCGGCCAAGGGATAGCTCATAATGCCGCTGGCAGCCAGGTTGTACTTGACGTTGGTCCTCAGCTTGGAAAACTCCATGTACAACGAACGGCTATGCGTGCGTAGTTGCATCAGCGTTTTTATCTTATCGTGACTGCCTTCTGCATCGCAGTCCGGCTTGTCTCCTCGCTTGCTCCACAGGCAAACAACGTCACCTCAATTCCCTTCCCTGGTGTGTGAATTCACAATCGTAAGCGCGTTTATGACAAGCTTGGGATTGAGCCATGACTGTACCGTGCTTCGTCCCATTAGCGGGATGTTAGGATATGGAAGTGAAGAGGAAATTCCTTGCGCTCCGGCTGCTGTCTGGGGCATTGATCTGCTTTCTACTCTCCGGGTGCGGTAACTTCTTCCCTGGGAAAAATACCATCGTCGCCATCACTGTATCGCCACAAAGTTTCTACATCCTGACAAACGGAACGGCGCAGTTTACGGCGCAGGGCACATTCGGCAATAACTCCACGGGCGACGTAACCACGCAAGTGACCTGGTCCTCTTCCAACGCCACCGTGGCGACTATTAATAGCACCACAGGATTGGCGACTGGAGTCTCCAGCCTACCCTCAGGCACGAAGCTGGCTACCAGCAACATCACCGCGAAGTCCGGTAGCGTGATCTCTAACACCGCGACCTTGACCGTGGCCAGCGTGCATATCCAAAGCATCGCAGTCAGCCCCGGGTCACAGATTGTAACGTCCGGACAGCAGGTGCAGTTTTCGGCGTCCGCCACACTGACCGACGGTACACTGGGCATTGGGATCACCAACATATGCAGCTGGACCTCAAGCAATACCGCGGTGGCAACGGTCAGCAGTTCCGGCTTGGCGACTGCGGTAAGCACCGGAACGGCCACGATTCAGTGCAGCCTGGATAATCAGTCCAGCAGTGGAACGCTGACCGTGCAGTAGCAGGAGGTTGTTCTTTGTACTCCGTTCACTTCGACAAGAGAAACTCTTCTACCGCCTTGGTTAACTGCACCGGCTGATCGACGAACGTCATATGCCCGCTCTCGGGCAGGATCACCAGCTTCGATCCGGCGATCTTGCTGTTCATCTGCCGGGACAGAGATGGATCGCACTCGTCGTGGTCACCGGCGATGATCAGGGTCGGGACCTTCAGCGTTGGAAGTTTATCAACGTACTCCACTGACTTCAGGTTTCCATCAATCACGAACTCGCCATGCGATCCCCACGTCTCGCGGTACAAGTCCCAAGAGGTCACGCCTTGGGAGACCGGGTCATAGTTGGGGTCAGGGTGACGCTGGTAAAGATAGGGAAAGTACCCGTCACCCCAGGCTGCGTTCATATACTCCACCGTGTAGCGGTTGTGTTCCCACGGCTTGCCATGACCGAAGAGTCCCTGCACTTCCAGCTTGTTGATCTGGGCACGAACGTCCGGGGACATGCCCTGTTTCATCTTCACAAAGACTTCGTTCATCTCACTAGTGCTAGGGAATGTGCTGGCCAGAATCAGATGAGTCAGATTCTGCTGATACTTGAGCGCGTAGGCCTGCGCCAAAACACCGCCGTAGGAATGGCCCAACAAGCTGATCTTTCCCAGGTTTAGTGCGCGCCGGACCGTTTCGACATCCTCCACCATGTTTTCGACGGTATAACCTTTTGGGTCAACTAGTTTTTGCGAGTGTCCGGAGCCACGCTCGTCGATGAAGACCAAGGTGCTGAGACGAGCCAGCGGCAGCAGGTAGGGCAGGAAGTAATCGTGTGAGGCTCCGGGACCGCCATGGACGATCACGAGCGGGGGCCCAAGACCAACGATTTTGTAGAAAATCATCAATCCGTTGGCGTCCACATAACCCTCCCGAATTGGGAAGACCTGGGAGCCGACACTCCTGATTCTCTGACCGCAGTTTAGCCAGCAGTGACAAGGTTAAAACCCTCCACCGCTAAAGAGATTGGTTCGGCAGACACTGGCTGGACAGATAGTGCTGACACGAGAGCTAGATGGAGGAGACGCGGTTTCATGGCGAAAATGGTACAGGAAGTCCGGTTTTGCACCAGAGGGTTGCGCCGCGATCAACAGGAAACTTATCCACAGGCCGCGAACGCCACAGGTTGAAGCTTACTGCGTTTTGTGCTTACCTATCTGCGTTCTACCCGTCTGATTACAAAGTAGATAACTCGCAAGAGGCATGATCTGGTAACCGATGCGGAACATGCTCTTCAAAAGGTGTATTTTCCCTTGAACTAGGCCGAAAAGCACGGTATATTGAGCAGTCTCGTAAAGGAACGTTCGGAACCCTTCCCCGTGTGTGGGCCCCTTGGGAGCAGACCCGACACGGCGCCCTTGAATCGTTCTGGAAGCGTAGTGAATCCAATAAGATAGACTGGCCACTGGGATCACTGGAACCAAGTATGTTATCCAAATCTATAGCTGAAAGCAGGAAGAAACTGAATTATGGCAAAGCGACGCGGCAATCCTAACTGGGGTAAGCCGGAACCAATCGGTCCGGTGGTTCCCACCATCACTGAGTTTGAGCAGGTCGTGAAGGAATTCAAGCTCCAGCCCGATCAGTACATTCGCTCTACTCGCCTGCGTGAGTGGGCTCGGAAGAACAAGAATTCCAAGTACATCCCTGAACCCTTGCTAGAGGCTTGGGGATTCGAGATCGAATCGACTCTCTAGGCCACACGTGCCTTCGTTAAGGGCCGCGTCCGCGGCCCTTTTGTTTTGAACTCGTTACCATGAACTTCTCTTCCCTGAGAACGCGGCCAGCTGCCAGGTGCAAGCTGTCACTCGCTTCTTTCACAGCCCGTTGTGACGAAGTTTGACCCCGGTTACAGCCGCGTGCGATAGTTAACTTTCATCAGTTCTTAACATTACGTTTGCCTCACGCCACGTCATGGATCTCCCGACCTTCACCGCTGGCGTTGGAGCCGGTCATGTCGCGTCTAATCCCGCGTGAAGCCAAGTTTTTCGACATGTTCGCAGAAATTGCGGGCAACTTGGTTGGGGGTGCGCAAGTGCTATCCGACTTGCTGCACAACTACGACTACAAGCAGATGCCGACCGCCGTGCAGAAAATCAAGGAGATCGAGCACCGCGGCGATGACATGACCCATCGCTTGTTGATCAAACTGAATCAGACGTTCATCACTCCGTTTGACCGCGAAGACATTCACCTGCTGGCCTCCTCACTGGACGACGTTCTCGACTTCGTTTACGGCGCCAGCGATCGATTGCTCAACTACAAGATCACCCAACCTTCCCCGTCGGCCAAAGTCCTGGCCGGAATCATCCTCAGGCAGGCGGAGGAACTGAGGAAGGCTGTCGGTCTGCTAAGCCGGGATGGCCGTCTGCTCGAGCATTGCGTGGAAGTGAACCGGCTGGAGAACGAAGCTGACCAGATCAGCCGGGAGGCGATTGGCAGGTTATTCGATGGCGGTTACGATCCCATCACGCTCATCAAACTAAAGGAGCTGCTAGAAATTTTGGAAGCGGCCAGCGATCGCGCGGAAGACGCCGCCAACGTCCTTGAAACCGTGGTCCTGAAGAACGCTTGAGGCACCAACCCGTGCGCTGCAATCGACATCAAGCAAAGGACGTGCGCTTGTGAGCGTCGGAATGTGGCTGCTGCTTGCAACCGTCCTCACCGCGCTTATTTTTGACTTCCTGAACGGTTTTCACGACGCAGCCAACAGTATCGCCACCGTCGTCTCCACGCGCGTCCTGTCTCCGCCCTTCGCCGTCCTGTGGGCCGCGGCGTTCAACTTCCTGGCCGCGTTCTTTCTGGGTACAGCGGTCGCCAAGACCATTGGCGCAGGCATGATTCGTCTCGATATCGTCACCCAATACGTGGTCTTGGCGGGCCTTCTGGGCGCGATCGTGTGGGATGTGCTGACCTGGCTGCTGGGACTACCAACTTCGTCGTCGCACGCGCTAATCGGGGGCTACGCCGGTGCTGCCGTCGCACGCGCGGCTATTGTCCACGGGTGGCGAGTAGTGCCTTCTGTCATCAATCCCGGCGGCTGGACTAAGACCCTGACGTTTATTGTGGTCGCGCCCCTGATGGGGTTCGTCCTCGGCTTCAGCTTCATGGTGGCAATTTCCTGGACCTTCCAGCGCAAGTCACCGCGCCAGGTGGACAGTCTCTTCCGCAAGCTGCAGTTGTTCTCCGCTGCGGCTTACAGCCTTGGACACGGCGGCAACGACGCGCAGAAGACCATGGGCATTGTGGCCGGTGCGCTGTACACCGCAGGAGTGCTGAGCAAGCATGACTTCGAAACCACATGGGGACACTGGCACTGGCCAATCATTCTGGCTGCCCACGCAGCGATTGCTCTGGGCACCTATTTCGGCGGGTGGCGTATCGTTCATACCATGGGCTCTAAGATCACCAAGCTTAAGCCCGTTGGGGGATTCTGTGCCGAGGCAGCAGGCGCGATAACGCTCTTCGGGACAGCTCTCGCGGGCATCCCGGTCAGCACCACACACACTATCACCGGTGCGATCGTGGGCGTCGGGACGACGCATCGCATCTCGGCCGTGCGCTGGGGTATTGCGAGACGCATCGTATGGGCCTGGATTCTTACCATTCCAGCATCAGCGTTCGTTGCCATGCTGGCCTTCTGGATAATTCGCGTTTTCAACGCGAATGCGTGAGAGAAGCCGCGCTTCGCTTTCACTATTCGCCGTTCGCTGGGCACTCTCCGTTTGTTCCCATCCGCTGCTAATTTGTGGAGTGTCTTCGTGGCTCTTGTCCTTCAGGATTCAGTCGTTGCTCTGGCGACGAGCGAAAAGCCAATGGCGAACAGCAAATAGCAACGAGCGTTCCCTGCTAGAATCTTCCTAGTTCATCATGTCCACGCACTCCTCGTTCTGCGATGTCGAAAGCGCGCTGGAGGAGATCCGCGCCGGGCGCATGATTGTGGTCATCGACGACGAAGACCGCGAGAATGAAGGTGACCTCACCATGGCCGCCGAGAAGGTTACGGCTGAAGCTATCAACTTCATGGCCAAGCATGGTCGTGGACTGGTTTGCCTCGCCATGACAGAGGAGCGACTGGAATACCTCCGTCTGGGGCAGATGTCAGCGGAGAACACCTCCAACTACGGCACTGCCTTCACCGAATCCATTGATGCGAAGGAAGGCGTGACGACCGGCATTTCAGCCTACGACCGCGCGGAGACGATTCGGGTTGCCATCAATCCTTCCACTCGTCCCCACGACCTCGCGCGCCCCGGGCACGTTTTCCCGCTGCGCGCGCGCAAAGGAGGTGTACTAGTGCGCGCCGGTCAGACCGAAGCGTCGGTTGACCTGGCCCGGCTCGCAGGAATGGTTCCCGCGGGCGTCATCTGCGAGATCATGAACGACGATGGCACCATGGCGCGCGTGCGGCAGCTCACCGAATTCTGCCGTCAGCACGACCTGAAGATGCTGACCGTTGCCGAGCTTATTCGCTATCGCATGGCGCATGAGCGCTACGTCAAGCGTTTGGCCGAGAGCATTGTGCCCACCGCCTACGGCGAGTTCCGCATGATCGCCTACGAGTCAGAGATTACTGGGGACTCGCACATCGCGCTGGTCAAGGGCGACGTGGAGAATGCCGGTGACGAGCCGGTGCTCGTGCGCATGCACTCACATTGCCTGGTAGGCGACGTGTTTGGCGCGAGCTGGTGCGGATGCCGCGATGCCATCGAAGGCTCCCTGCGGCGCATTGCCGAGGAAGGCCGTGGCGCACTCATCTACTTGCATTCCACCTCGAAGGGATATTCGGTCGAACGCCTGGGCGAGCGCATGACCATCCAATTCCATCACGAGCAGCGCCTGCCGACATTGCCGGAAAGCCAGCGTCGCACGCAACGCGAGATCGGCATCGGCGCGCAGATCTTGTCCGACCTGAATCTGAAGCACATACGCCTGCTCACCAACCACCCGCGCAGAGTTGCCGGCCTCGACGGCTTCGGCATCGAGATCGTGGAGCAGGTTCCGGTTTCGGTTACCGGAAAAGTTGCGGTCCCCGCCAGACAAGCGTTTCCGTGATCATTGCCCACCCTGGTAACAGGCTTTTGCTGAAACCACGCAGCTATCTTTCGAGAATTGTCAGTACGAGCCGAGCTGGCGGCGCACCGGAGCTGTGCTGATCTTGCAAGGGTCGTGGTGAGCTAACGCCGACTGCAGGCAGGACCGGTGTTGGCAATATGGGGCGGCTGCTGACAGTCAGCCGCCCCATAGAAAACCGTCATCGGTTGGAGATGGTTGCGGTGGTTCCGTCCAGTTTGGTGAAGTTGATGGTGAATTTCTCGTTGTAGGTTTGGGCTCGATCCTGCAAGATGCTGATGGCCAAAGCCTCGCCCAGAACCATGGACGAGTCGGTGTCGCTGCGCCAGTGGATGCCGGCATGAATCCCATGGCCAAAGCTGACGTTATGCGCCAGCTTGTTCAGTTCACCATTGACGGTGATCTGGCCGGCGTCGTTGCCAGTGTACGGCACAAGGGAGAGGCCGTCGTTGGTGGGCACCAGCGGGTTCGGGATCACGAAGTTGCCATCAAAGAAGAACTTCAAGAGCGTAATGCAAGCACCAGCAACCACGCCGTGGCCGGTAGGATAGGCAGGGTGCGTTGGCGAACCTTCAGGAAAGGCCTGCGACAGCAGATAGCTGCCGTACCGGCTGAAGCTCTGCTGCACGGCTTGCGAGTTCAAGACATTGCTGTTCACGTGAGCCTGGATCGTGCCTCCCTGACCAGTCTCCATAAGGTGGACAATTCCGCCGCCGGACTCGGGACGATGACGCAGGTGGATGATCCACTTGTGGTACCAAACCACATCCAAGGCGCGGGCGGCTATCTCGCCAAGCGAGGCTGCAAAATCAGGCGCGCCGAAAGTGCTGAAACCGTTCTGAGTCCGGGAGTGGACATAGGGATTGCCGGGGTTCAGCGGAGCGCCGACCGTGTTCAGAACAAGCAAGGCGGTGAAATAAGCCTGGTAAAGCACGTCAACGTGCGTGTATGCCCCTAGACCTCGCCCGTCGTGCAGGAACCGCGGTTGCGAGTCTGTTTGGTTTCTAAGTCCAGTGTCAATGCCATTCTGGACTTCCTGCCAGGTAACGAGGTCAGTCATGTAGTCGAGGTTCGGCAGATACGTTGCCATCTGCTGACTCATCTCCTGGGCACCAAAATAGGTAGGCGTGATGAAGAGCTGCGAGATGTATGGCCCTATCGTTTCGCCGGGAAAGGCACCCCGGAACAACAGATCGGGTGTGACGCTCCCGCTGCTGTCCCGCGGGCCGCCGTAGGACGGCATGCCCGAGAGTTCCTGAGCGGCAAGAGTGGCCAATCCATTGTTCGGATAATCAGTGAACGCAACATCGCGGAGCAGCGAACCCCAATACAACTCCACCAACTCTGTACCGTAAGCCGCGTCGGCAACGGCAGGCGGCGGCGGGACAACCACCAGGTTTTCCTGGTTGCTTGGGGAAGGTGCATTGCCGAACTGCACCGCGTCGGTCCCTTCCAGGCCGAAGGCGAGTGCACCTTGCGGACCGTTCTGAGTACGCGTGCCGCCGATAACAATCTTTTCGAAGTCAGACGGCTTACCACTATTCAACGCCGTTTTCAGGCTCTGAAAGGCATTCAGATTTACCCTCCCGTAGCCGTCCTGGAGAAGTCCCTTGGAATAGGTGCCGGATTTGTCGGAATAACGCCCTTCGTCGCCGTTGGTGGCGTGCTGGGGGACCGGAATGAGGGCTTCTTGGGTGGCCGCGATGACACGGTTTTCGAATGATTGCATTACGCGGTTATTGCTGACACTGGCTGGCGCGGGCGGATGCCCGAAACCGCGCGAGCTACCGCCGGATTGCGCAAATGCCCCCGGCGGACCTGTCAGAGCGCCAGCTACGAGCGTAGCTGCTGCGCCCGCCTGTCCAAGAAATGTCCGACGGCTTGAGCCGAGTGGAGCTCCGTAGGCAGAAGGGCTCTCTTGTGCGGAAGGATACGAAACCACGTTCCCGTCTTCAATCATTGGAGTAACCTCTTTGGACTGTTGTCCTTGTGAAACACGCCTGTCCGGAGAACTGGGAAAGCAGTTGTCTCCTCAAGGCCAGTTTTGAGGGGAGGCTCCATTCAAGCCAGCGTTGTGGAAGTTGCCAACCGATAACCCAAATCAGCGAGCTTGCGGAGACAGGAGCAAGATTAAGAACTCCCTCCCTAGGCGCGAGGGTGGTACGCCCAGCCTTGCTTGTCGCTCCGTTGCCTCGAAATCTAGAGTGCAGGGTTGATGCTGTCAAGAGAAATTGTGATACGCGCCTCCGCCGTGTCCGTCCTGCCGGGTTGCCCTGGAAGGCGGTGCGGCCATGCCCGGCAGACTTAGGCATCTGTTATCCTAGCTGTCTGTGGTTATCAAGCTATTTTTTGGGCTTCTGGTGCTCGGAACCACTGCGATCGTAGCTGTGTGTGTGGCGGTCCACTTGCGTTTCAAGCGACACCTCCGCCAGGGACAGATGGACGCCGCAGTGCGGGCGGTAATCGAAGAGGCTACACAAACCGCGGCCGAAGAAGAGGCAAAGCCGTAAACGCCGTACAACCTGCAGGAAGCTGGTGAGGAAGAGATGCTGAAAGCATTGCGTAGCGATGGAAACATCGCCCCACAGTCGTTGAGCCTGGTGCAGCAGGCAGGCATCGTGATTGGCGCGACTGCCATAATTGCGATTTGCTCACGCCTGGTCTTGCCTCTGCCCTTCACGCCGGTGCCGCTGACACTGGGGAACTTCGCCGTACTGCTCGTGGGCCTGCTCATGGGCAGCCGCCGCGGCTTTGCCGCGGCGGCTCTGTTTCTGGCGTGGGGAGCCATGGGGCTGCCGGTGTTCAATCCGGCTGGTCCTGGCGGCATCGCACAGCTACTTGGTCCTACCGGCGGATATTTGTGGGCATACCCCGTGATGGCGTTCGTGACAGGATGGATTGCCGAGCGCGGAGCATCCAGCTTTGCGCGGAACCTCGCTGCCGGAGTGGCGGGAGAGCTGTTGCTTTTTGCCGGCGGGTTGAGTTGGCTGTCCATTGTCACGCACAGCTGGCAACGAGCAGCGTTCTTCGGGTTGTATCCGTTCTTTTTCGCGGAGGTCGTAAAGGTTATTGTGGCTGCTGCCTTCGCGCTTCGTTTGCGTCGCCGTTGGTAGTCGCAACAGGTGTCATCCCGACCCGATACAATCTGAACCAGCATATGGGTTGACCAACTGCCCACGGACAATCAACAACTGACAACCAATACTATGCCCCGCACACCCGCCAAAACCGTCCGCGAAATCACCGTTGCCCATAGCCCCGACTCCGATGATGCCTTCATGTTCTATGGCATGGCGACCAATAAGATTCGCGTGCCGGGGGTCAAATTTACGCACACTCTTTGCGATATCGAGACATTGAATCGCAAGGCGATGGAAGAGTTCTACGACATCACTGCGATTTCCTTTCATGCCTATCCTTATATTCAGGACAAGTACACGCTGATGCCGAGCGGGGGAAGTGTCGGCGAGGGCTACGGACCGATGATCGTAGCTTCGCGCAGGATGTCTATGGAGGAGATTCGCCGGTGCACAATTGCGGTGCCGGGAACCATGACCACGGCATATCTCGCGCTCAAGCTGTTTGCGCCGGACATCGCCACCGAAGTCGCTCCCTTCGATGAGATTATCCCCAGAGTACTCCAGGGCAGATATGAGGCCGGACTCATCATCCACGAGGGCCAGCTCACCTTCGACAAATCCGGCCTGCACCGAATTGTGGACATGGGAAGGTGGTGGCACGAGCAGACCGGGCTTCCTCTACCTTTAGGCGGCAACGCGGTCCGGCGGGAACTGGGCCGGGAGTTGATCGCGTGCTGCTGCGCGGCCTTGCGCGACAGCATCCATTACGCCTTGAACCATCGCGAGGAGGCGCTGCAATATGCAATGCAGTTTGCCCGAGACCTCGATGCCCGGATGGCCGATAAGTTCGTCGGCATGTACGTCAACGAGCGCACCCTTGACTACGGGCAGGACGGCCGTGAAGGTATCGTAAGGCTTCTGGAAATGGGCCATGCCGCCGGCATCATTCCCCATAAGCCGAACGTGGAGTTCGCGGGTGATGCGGCCACGATTTCCATCACGAACTAGACGGCCAGTCCTGCGCTTCCCTATGCAGACATGTGGTAGTGATGCGCTTTGTGAGAGTGCTTGCTCGCCACCTTCATGTTGCTGTGATGTTGGGCCTTTGCCTGCTGCCCGGAATGTTGCGCGTTCATGTGGGCGGCAGCGGGCTGCTCGAAGTGGTCGGGGTCAACTTCCTGTTGCGCGTGAGCGGGAAGAGAGCAGATTGAAAAGGCACCAAGTGCGAGCATCAGGGCAGCGATTCTCAACGATTTCATGTTTTATCTCCGCAGTATTTCTTGTGAAACTGTCGGTAATGTGGCAAGTCTAGTGCCAAAGCTCGAAGGCCGGGACATACCGATCGTCGGTCGACACTAAGTGATTAAAGGCCAAGGGGTTGGAAAGCAACTGCTCGCGGTGCATGGCAAAGCGGGAACGTCACTGGCGGCCATGTGCTATCCGAATGGATAGCGAAATATCTGAATGGATGGGCTTGTACTGGGATTCTCGGCAACGAGAAAGTGCTAGCTCGTCGTACGGCCTCTCTTCAATGAGCGGCAAGGCGACATGTAGAAAGGGAGCCAGTGCTCTGGCTCCCGCAATTGATGCACTTGTTGCAATTCATTCGGTCAGGCGATGGTGATGGACTGCCAGTTCTCGTTGCCGTGGCCACCAGACCAGTAGTTATTGACGATGGCCCGATCGTAGATGCGCACATCGATCAAGTAACAACAGGGGTCGATTCCGGCCTTCCACGGGTTCCATTTGAATTCCGTAGGTACGGGATAACCGGTGTCCGTGATGTCGCCATTGTAGGTTTTCGAAAGGCTGTTGCCTCCCGTGTCCACAATGGGATAGCTTGCGCCGCAACCGCCCAGCAGGCTCACCGAGATCTGGCTGAAGTTCGCATCGGAGGCTTGGAGCGTGATGACAACCAAGTTGCCGTTACCCTGTTGCACCGTCTCGCAGCATCCCAAGTCCCTCCGCTTTCCGTCCGGGCTTTCGAGCTGCAGCTTGATTGCTGGTTTGGTGGGGCCCGTGTTGTCAACCCTTACCGGAACCACGGGACTCTCAAATTCAGTGAGTGCAGCATTACGCACGGTTAGCTTCAGGTAATACTGATCATTGACAGCCGCAGCTGGCGTTTGCCAATCGGTCAGGTAGTCGATGCCGTCCAACCCCATGTCCGCCACGTTGTACCACCCGTTCACGTCAGGCACGCGAGTGTAGTACAGGAAGATTGGAGGGGGCGGAAAAGCAGGGTTGAACCGGTAGTCATTCACCGGTGTTTTGATGGCTGTCCAGGGGCCCGCGGGATTTTGCGAAAACTCCACCTTGTATTGAAAGGGCGCGGCGATGCTAAAGACGCCCTTGATGTTAGCCAGTCCGCCAATGGGATGATCGCCGACGCCCGCAGGTTTGTTATCAGGCGAGGTCGGCCCGGGAGGGAAACTCGGTCCCGAAGCCAGCCCGATTCCGGGACCTCCAGGGGTGTACTGCGAGGTGGGAATAAAGGCGACTTCCGTGATCAGTGGCGGCGGCGGGCACAATAACCTGCAAATCAACCGGCAGCGGACGGAACAAAGCAAGTGGCACAGTTGATGGCAGAAGCGTTGCCACTTCAGCTCCACCAGCAGCTTGTTGAAACCGTCTGCGTCCTCGCGTTGGACGGCCTCTAAGAATCGCTTGAGCAGCGCTTCGTCTCCCGTGAGGCGCGCTGTCACTTGGGCAAATTCGCGCCATTCGGCAATGGGAATCTGGTCCTGAGCCTGGCCAGGCTCACGGCACAGACGGCGACATAGGAAGACACAGTGCTTGCTGCAGAACCAGTGACAGATTAAGCGGCAGAACGGCTGCAGTCCCAGCCTGCCGATTTCGCCCTGGAAAGCCTCTGCGTTCTGGGCTCGAAACGCTTCTGCGGCAAGGGTAAATGCCGCCTCGTCGGAGGCGAGCTTGCCGATAGCCTGGCCGGTCTGCTGTAGTTCCGTCAATTTTTCGTCTTGCGATTGGTTAGCCATTGCGTTCTCCTTCAGACGGCGGGCAACTGAGAATGGTCAAAGGCAGCAGATCCCACAGCCGCATTCGCCGTTTGCCCGCCCGACTCTGGCGTGTGCGGATGGGGATCAATCTTGTGAAGAACGTTGGTGTGTGAACTTGGGAGTGGGGGCTTCCCAAGAGGTTTGCGTTTGATCGCCCCTCGACGCTAGCAGCCGATCACGATCCACCTGCTGCCGACATCGAACATGTGTTTGACACAGCTTTCCTGCAACCCGTCTTCCAAAGGGCTTGGGAGGCGAGGGCAAGCCAAACTGGCAGTGCCCGCGAGCGCCAGTCGCATGATGGTGCGTCAATTAACGGTCGCTGTCGGGGCGGCGTACACCCGCTGCCCGTTTCTCGACGTAACGATGCGGACACCCAGCCTATCCGGAGAGATAGTAACGTCACCCCCGCGGATAGATGCTGGTTGGACGGCTCAAGTGCCGAAGAGTTTCATCTGGGCCTCCAGCGTTTGCGGCGGCGGATGCACGCTCTGGCTGCGCGCCGCGAATTCATGGCTGATGCCATGCTTCTTGCGCAGACTCGCCATCAACTCGGAAATACGCTTGCTATAGGCTTTGCTCACGAAGGCGCGCTCAGCAAATCGCTTGCGGTAGTCTTCGACGAGTTCGGGAAACTCCTTATCCAGAAAAGGCAGGAAAATGCTTGCCGAGCAGGGTTTCAGGAACAGCGGATTGGCGTAGATGTACTTCCCTTTCGCTTGCTTCGTTGCTCGCACCAGGGCATCGAGGGCCAGTGGCGCATCAGTAATCCCCGGTAGCACCGGCCCACAGATAACACCTGTGGCAATCCCGGCAGCGTTCAACTTGCGCACCGCTGCAAGCCGCAGGTCCGGAAGCGGCGCTCGCGGCTCCAGAATGCGCGCCAGTTTTGCGTTCAGGGTAGTAATCGTCAAATTGACAAACAACGAGTTGCGCTCTCCGACCCGCCGCAACAAATCAATATCGCGCACAATCAGGTTCGACTTGGTGACGATACCGATTTCCAGCCCCTCATGGAGCGCCAGTTCTTCGAGGATCCCCTGCGTGATCTCAAAGCGTGTCTCGGCCGGCTGATAGGGGTCGGTGGCCGTTCCAATCGCGATCTCCTCACCACGCTTCACTTTCCTCAGGTCATGGCGCAGCAGCCAAGCAGCGTGTTGCTTGACGTAGATCTTGCGCTCGAAGTCCATGCCGTCGCGCATCTCCATGAACTCGTGCGTGTAACGCGCATAGCAGTACTTGCAGGCGAATTCGCAACCGCGGTAGGGGTTGATGGTCCAAGTGAAGGGCACCCGTGGCGAGGTGCAGCGGCTGAGCAACGAGCGTGCCGGCAGGCTGAAATACTCCACCAGATGCCCCTGGCGGAGAGACTCAGCGCTTGCCGCCAGCCTTGCGATCCCGACTAGGAGGGTCGGCTCAGCTTCCTCGATCTGGAGCAACGAAGGGTGCATGAGAGGTAGGGTATATATTCGCTTTTTATTCGCCCACGAACTATACTCACGATTCGACCGCACTGTCAAGTCTGGCCGGGGGTTGGGGCAGGGACACAGAAAAGGTGTACAGGCGTTTCGGTCGATCTCCACGTCCGCCGGTTTGGTGACCGCAATCACTGACTAGCAGGTGAGGAACTCATATGCTTCTGGTTGTGGGCTGCAAGCGGCCTGCGCCAGAGCAGCCCAGCTATGGTCGCAGCCGCGAACAGCAAATCGGCCGCGCTGATCCCGGCTCGCGTTCCATCAGGAGGCAGCCATGGCGCTCGATACATTGGAAATTCGCGTCTCCCTCGAAAAACTGTTAATCATCCTCATCGCGATTCTTGTACCCCTGAACTTCATCGGCCTGTATCTGACCATGCAAAGCCACACCGCACTGGAGCAGACCACGGGCACTCTCTTCCGCGACATTGCGCAAAGCGACGCCATCGCGGCCCGGCAGTTTATTGACGACCGCGTGACCAGTGTCGGCGCAATCGCTGCTCAGCCGGCTGTCGTGGACGCCATCCTGGCCGCGAATCGGAGCTACGCTCAGATGACGGAAGCGGGAAGGGCCGACAAAATCGCCGACCTGGAAAGAAAGTGGACGACCGCTGAAGCGGACGCGCTGGTATCCGGCATAGTGGCTTCTCGGGCTTCGGTCTCGCTCCGCCATTACCGCGAACTCGATCCACGGTTCATGAAGCTGATCATTCTGGATGCCGACGGCGTGCCTGTCGCGGCCACCGACAAGCCGGCGCATTATGCCCCGGTTGACGAGGTCTTCTGGCAGGGAGTGTACGCACAAGGCAAAGGGGCCGTGTACGTTACTCCTGTGCTGTTTGACGGACAGGGCCAGACCAATTACATAGCGATTGGTTTTCCGGTACTCGACGAAAGCTCGCGGCGGTTCATCGGCGCAGTTCATGCACTGGTGGATGTCTCGGGGCTCTTCGCCTTGCTGAATCGTGAACAGCCCGGACGCACGACGGCGACGATGCTGGTTAAGGAGGATGGAACGGTCATCAGCGCTCCGAACGTAACGCCCACGATGCAGATGAAGTCGGAGGAATACGGCGCGGTGCGCGATGCGCTGGGCACGCTGCAAGGCCGGCAGGCGGGATATGTTATCGCCAGCATGCGAGGCGGCAATCACATTGTGGGCTTCGCCGACACGGCGCTGGCTCCCAGTTACTCCAACCTCAGTTGGTTTGTACTGGTTAGCCAGACGACCCGCGAAGCGTTGGCGCCCGTCAGAACGGTGGGTTACTTCGCCATCTTGATGGTCGTCGTTGGCTTGCTCATGGTCACACTGATGGCCGCGTACTTCTTCATGCATCGCGCACAGGAGATCGCGGACATTGAAGCGCCCGAAGGAGTAACCGTCCCTCGAGAGGATCATGAGGAGGAATACGCCGGAGTTCGCTGACTGCCAATCTAGACCCACTCGCTTGCTGGCGATTGCTCTCCCGAGGAGGTGGTCATGCCTGTTTATGAGTATGTATGCAATGAATGCCATACGGCGTTTGAAGTGATCCTCACCATCAAGGAGCATGACAAGGAGGAGATCGTCTGTCCCAAGTGCGGCTGCAAGAACGTCGAACAAGGAGCAACTGAGTTCTTTGCGGTGACATCGCGCAAGAGCTGAAGCTGGGCACGACATTTGGCGATTCCAACCGCCAGGCCTTGGGCGTAGGTGTCCTTTTCGCCGACGCCCGATGCCGCCTCCGTGGTTGCGAGCTAACACGCAAATCCTCATAGTTTCCTCAAAGAGTAGATGCCGCGCAGGCCCGCCGCGGCGGGCACAGGACTTTTTGCCCGCGATATGATTTAATCCCGCTTGGCCGCGATGGCGGACCTGCAGCACTGATGGCCCACACCTTCAAAAGCGACACCGAGTACATCGCGACCACTCACAACACTGCCCGGTTCTTTACCGAGCATCGTCAGGTGGCGCTCGTCCTGCTGCTTGCAACCTTCGTCTGGGGCTGGTTCGGTTATCAGAACATGCCCAAGCGGAAGGACCCGGACATTCCAGTCCGCGTCGCTTCGGTTCAGTGCCAGTGGCCGGGCGCGACCACCGAACAGGTGGAGCAACTGGTTACGCGCCCCATCGAGCAAAACGTCGCCCTGAACTCCACGCTCAAGCAGCCGAGTCCGTCAGATTTCGCTATTCGCTCCCTCAGCTTTCCGGGCCTTTCCGTTGTTTATGTCCAACTCAATGACAACGTAAAGGACAAGGAGAAGCAGTTCTCCGACATGAACCTCAAGCTGAACCAGCTCAGTCTGCCGGCGGGCGCCGGGCCGATTCAGTTCAACAGCAACTTCGGTGACACCGCAGCACTCATGCTCACCGTTGCCAGTCCAATGGTGACGCCTACGGAAGTGGCGCTGCGGTCAATCGCCATTCGTAAAGCCATTGAGCAAACCCGCGCTGGGCTGCCACAGCACGCCCCACAACCACGTGTCAGCATCATCTACGCGTTCCCGTTGTCAGTTGCTCCAGGACCGGTCCGCACCGATTTCGAAAACATCGCACGCATTGCTGCACAGAACAAAACCATCAGTGACCTGCACTTCTTCCAGGGACCGGGATACGTCGGCCTCGACGCCAGCACACCTGTTGACGATGCCACCATCCGTCAGCGTGGTGAGCAATTAATCCGCGCCAATCTTCACCGCTCCGAAATCCACCCAGACGCCTGGGACCCTGCCATCATTCGCTACCCCGCTGACACTGAAGCAAAGCTGCAGGCAGTTGCGGGTGCAAAGTATTCCTATCGCGACCTCGACAATTACACCGAATTACTGCAACGCTCTCTGCAAGGCGTGCCGGAAACTTCGAAGGTCTCACGCTCAGGCGTTCTGGCCGAGCAAATTTACCTTGATTACTCACAGCAGCGCCTGGCGCAATACGGCTACAACCCTTCGAAGCTGAAGGATGTGCTGGGCGCGCAGAACATCACATTGCCTGCTGGCCAGCTCGACGTGGGGCAGACAAACCTGTTCATCAATCCTTCTGGACTGTTCGGCTCGGCCCAGGACATCGGCGACGTCATCATCGGCGTGTCGTCCTCCAACAGCCCCGTTTACCTGCGCGACCTGGTGGACATAACGCGCGCCTATCAGAGCCCGCCCACCTTTCTCAACTTTCTTACCTGGCGCGATGCCAGCGGTAAATGGATTCGCAGCCGGGCGGTTACGCTCGCGGTTTACATGCGCAGCGGGCAGCAGGTGGATCTGTTCGGCCAGCATGTCAACGAAAAGTTGAATAGCGTCAAACAATACCTGCCGGACGACCTGCTGATGGTCCACACCTCCGACCAGCCCATTCAGGTCAAAGAACAGATTGACCTGTTCATGGAGGCGCTCTACGAGGCCATCGGTCTGGTTGTAATCGTCTCGCTGATCGGATTCTGGGAGTGGCGCTCGGCGCTGCTGATGGCGATTTCCATCCCTATCACCCTGGCCCTTACCTTTGGATTCATCTACATCCTCGGCATCGACATCCAGCAGGTCTCCGTCGCCTCGCTGATTATTGCGCTGGGCCTGCTGGTGGATGACCCCGTTGTGGCCGGTGATTCCATCAAACGAATGCTGGCCGAAGGACAGCCCCGCATTGTGGCGCCCTGGCTTGGTCCCACCCGGATCGCCACGGCCATCATGTATGCCACGATCACCAACGTCGTTGCCTATCTTCCCTTCCTGCTGGTGACCGGAAACACGGGTGAATTCCTCTATAGCCTGCCCATTGTGATGACCTGCGCTCTGGTGGCTTCGCGCCTGGCATCCATGACCTTCATACCGCTGCTCGGCTACTACATTCTGCGTCCCGACAAGAAGCCCGAAGCTGCAATCGAAGTGCGTCGCACCACTGGGTTCACCGGCTTTTATGCCAAAACAGCCAAGTTCGTTATCGAGCATCGCTGGAAGGTCGCCATTGGATCGCTGGCCTTTCTGCTGCTGGGCGCGTTTTTCTTCAGCCAGTTGAGGACCTCGTTCTTCCCCGACGACGTTCAGTATTGGTCCTATGCGGATGTGTGGCTCCCCAACGATGCCAGCTTCGACGCGACCAACCAGGCAGCCCAGCAGGTCGAGAGCGTCATCCGGCAGCAAGCTGCAGTCTGGGGGAAGCAGCACCCAGACAAGAACGGCAATCCGACCAACATTCTGCGCTATGTCACGACCTGGGTCGGCGGTGGCAGTCCGCGCTTCTGGTTCTCTCTGTCGCCGCAGTCGCAGCAGCTCAACTACGCGGAAGTCCTGATTGAACTGGATAATAAGGACATCACGCCTGCCTTCGTGGACCAGGTCCAGCCGGTCTTGTCGGCCACGCTTCCCGGTGTGCGAGTTGACTACCGCCAGCTTCAGACCAATCCGGTGAACTACCCGGTTGAGATTCGCGTTATCAGTGATGCCGATGTGGGCACTGCGGGAAGCGCGAAAGACATCCGGACGATGCGGCAGATCGCAGGCCAAGTGATTGAGGCGCTGCAATCGGCGCCGGCGGCGGTGAGAGTTCGCAACGAATGGCAATCGGAGAGCGCGCAGGTCAGCCTGGTGGTCAATCCTGATCGCGCCAATCTCGCAGGCATCAGCAACATGGACGTCGCGAACTCCGCCACCAGCGCGATGAGCGGCACGCCCGTGACCTCGCTGCAGGATGGCGACAAGAACATCCCGGTCGTCGCCCGGCTCCAGATGAACGAACGGGCGCGGCTTTCCGACATCCAGAACCTCTACGTGTACTCGCAGTCGGCCGGCACCAAAATCCCGCTGGTGCAAATCTCCGATATCCAGAACAGCATGGCCACCGAACGTGTCATTCGCATTGACCACTTCCGCACCATGTCGATTTACGCTTTTCACGCGCCGGGTCATCTGGCCTCTGAGATCATCAATGTCGCGCTGCCCAAGCTGAAGGAACTGCAGAAGACCATGCCGCCGGGCTACCGCTTGACCTTTGGCGGCGAATACGACAAGCAGAAGGTGGGCTTCCGCAATCTGGCGACGGTGCTGGCGATTTCGGTCTCCGCGATCTACCTGGCGCTGCTCTTCCAGTTCAACAATGCCATCAAGCCGTTCCTGGTTTTCGCGGCTGCGCCGTACGGCGTCGCCGGCGCCATCGCAGGTCTTTGGATCATGAACACCTCGTTCGGATTCATGGCGTTCCTCGGGATTGCCAGCCTCATCGGCGTTATCGTGAGCCATGTCATCGTGCTCTTCGACTTCATCGAAGAGCGGCACGCACTGGGCGAGCCGTTCGAAGAGGCAGTCATCGACGCCGGCATCATTCGCTTGCGCCCGGTGATGATCACCGTTGGCGCAACCGTGCTGGCGCTGTTCCCGCTGGCCATGCACGGCGGCCCGCTCTGGCAACCGCTGTGCTACGCACAAATTGGTGGACTGACCGTCGCCACCTTCATTACCCTGTTGATGGTCCCGGTGCTGTACTCGATTTTTGTTCTGGACCTGAAGATCCTGACCTGGGATATGAAAGAGGAGAGACCTGCGAGTGCTGTCGCCGTGGCGCCTGGCTCGTCTGCTGCGCCGGCGACCTCGGGGGATTAGACCTGGCAACTCAGGTCGGAACTGGAGAAACCTCGAATGAGAACGTCGCTGCGCTTGCTGGTTGGAGTCTGCTTGCTTTCGGCGTTGTTGGTGCCCGGGTTTGGTCAGAACCAACCCCATCGCGGAAGGATCAGCGTGCCCTTCGAATTCATGGTGGGGGCGACCAAATTTCCTCCCGGTCAGTACATTCTGGACGCCGTCACATCCTCTTACGGGATACTGCGCAGCACCGACGGCAAGCTGCAGCAGGCGCTTTACTTCATGCAAACCGGCGAGCCTGAGAAGAATCCTAGAGTGACCTTCGCGGTGCGCGACAAGAAGTACTATTTCGCTGCGGTCATCGGCTGGTTCGGCAAGATGCAGTACACCGGCTTCAGCCCGCATTTCGACGACGAGACCAAGGAGATACCGATCAGCTCCGCCCAATAGAAACATGTCGTGGGGCGCGCGGCCTGAATCGGCCCGAAGTTCATCCACCACCAAACTACGGCATTGCACAGGAGAGCTCGCATGAAACCAGGAACGACGGCCCGCAGACTCGCCGGCGCCGCAACCATCAACCATCTGGCCGGGACCTTTCTTATCGTAATGGCCCTGGCGATTCCATCCTTCGGACAAATGGGCGGCTCCAGCGAGCTGCAACAGAAACTGGAGGCGCTGAAGCAGGCCGCGGCGGCCAACAAGCAGCGGCTGCAACAGTATCAATGGGTGGAAACCACGCAGGTCACGTACAAGGGCGAACCTAAACCGGCCAAGCAGGATCTGTGCCGCTACGGTCCCGACGGGCAGATCCAGAAAGTCCCGGTCGGCGAGCCGCAGGCACAGCAGCAACAGAGCGGCCGCCGCGGCCGGCTGAAGGAGCACGTCGTCGAGAAGAAGACCGAGGAGCTCGAGGACTACATGCAACAGGTGAAATCGGTCATCAGCATGTACATTCCGCCGGACGCGCAACGCATGCAGAAGGCGTTCCAGGCGCATAACGTTTCCATCGTTCCCGGCGGGGGCGCTGCGCAACTGGTCTTCAAGAATTACGCGCAGCCCGGCGATCAGATGACCATCACCTTCGACATGGCCAGCAAGAAAATCCAGTCGCTCAACGTCAACACCTACGTGGGCGACCCGAAGGGCGTCGTAACTCTGACGGCGCAATTCGCCAGCTTGCCCGACGGGACCAACTACGCGCAACAAACTGTGCTCAACGCGCAGGCCAAGGGAGTCCAGGTCACAACCACCAACTCGCAGTATAGCAAGCTGTCACAATAGGAACGCCCGGTTTTCGCCGCGCGCACGCCCGGGCAAATCTTGCCTGGGCGGAAACTTGACAACAATCGGCGCTGGAGCTGCTTTATCAGCTGGCCGAGCCGCACACGCCTGAGTTGTATCCGTTGCCGGGCAGCAGCGAGTGGGCGCGCGCGAAAGAGGAAAAATTCTGATGCACCAGGTCATCGGCAAACTCCAGGACGACATCCAGCGTCTGCTGGTCCACACTCTCGTTCGCGATCACCTGGAACGTGCGCGTGATGAATAGCATGGTTCCCACTGGAACATAGTCCCAATTCCTGGCGCTATCCATCATGTGCTTCAACCTGCGCAGCCGATCCGTAATCAGAAGCGGGGGCAGGCGACCCTCGAGGCGCGAAATGAAATCGAGGGACGG
>Ga0335085_10000989_pt1 | contig 67887 bp, 68 predicted proteins | sample Lox_Sample_45_FD_206712 | JGI IMG/M metagenome (GOLD analysis project Ga0335085, IMG submission 206712) | Soil microbial communities from Loxahatchee National Wildlife Refuge, Florida, United States - Lox_Sample_4.5 | ecosystem: Environmental > Terrestrial > Soil > Wetlands | place: USA... | reverse complement strand
CGCGGCGATGCTCGGCGCGGGCCCGGTGGACGTCGCCTTCCGGCTCGAACGCGACGAGTACATGGGGCAGAGCCGGCTGCAGGCGAAGCTCGCCGATCTCCGCGCCTAGCGCGTGCGCATCGTCGCGGGGGAGTGGCGCGGCCGCGTGATCCGCGCGCCGGACGACGGGCGCGTGCGTCCCACCGCGGACCGCGTGCGCGAGGCGTGGATGAGCATCGTGCAACTCGAGATCCCCGGCGCGCGCGTGCTCGACCTGTTCGCCGGATCGGGGGCGCTCGGGCTCGAGGCGCTCTCGCGCGGCGCGGACCACGCGACGTTCGTGGAGAGCGCGCCGAAGAGCCTCGCCGCGCTCGCGAAGAACATCGCGGCCCTCGGCGCGGGGGCGCGCGCCACCGTGCACCGCGGCGACGCGCTCCGCTTCATTGAGAAAGCGGCGCCGGAGTCGTACGATATGGCGTTCGCGGATCCGCCGTACGGGCTGGGACTCGCGGCGCGCGTCGCCGAGCGATGGCTCACCGAGCCCTTCGCGCCGGTGCTCGGCGTCGAGCACGCCGTGCGCGACGCGATGCCGCCGGGCGGGGACATGCGCCGCTACGGCGACAGCGCGATCACCTTCTACCGTCACGCCTCGCCGCCATGAAGAACGTCGCGATCTACGCCGGCAGCTTCGACCCGATCACGCGCGGGCACGAGGACCTGATCCGCCGCTCCCTCGCCTTCTGCGACCGGCTCGTCGTGGCGGTGGCGATCAACTCCACGAAGCAGCCGATCTTCTCGGTGGAGGAGCGCATGGCGTTCATCCGCGAGAGCGTGGACGACCCGCGCGTGACCGTGGGCCAGTTCGACGGCTTGCTCGTGGACTACGCGCGGGAGGTGGGCGCCGTGCTGTCCATCCGCGGCCTGCGCGCGGTGGCGGACTTCGAGTACGAGTACCAGATGGCGCTCATGAATCGCCATCTGCACAAGGGGCTCGAAACGGTGTTCATGGTGCCGGGCATCGACCTCACGTACGTGAGCTCGAGCATCGTGCGCGAGGTGGCGCGCTACGGCGGCGAGCTCTCCGGGCTCGTGCATCCGAAGGTGGAGCGCGCGCTGCGCGCGAAGTTCCCGAAGCAGTGACGTTCATCGCGGCCCTCCGCGCGCGCGCGGCGGCCGCGCATCGCCGCGTCGCGTTCCCCGAGAGCGCCGACGCGAGGACACTGGACGCCGTGCGCGCGCTCGCGCGCGACGCGATCGTGGAGCCCGTCCTCATCCTGGACCCGAAGCGCCCCGAGTCGCACGCGGGGGCGCGCGCTCTCGGGGTGGCCGCGCGCGATCCCGCGAGCGACGCCGCGGTGCCGCGCATCGCCGACGCGCTCCTCGCGCGCCGCGCGAAGCACGGCGTCACGCCGGCGCAGGCGCTCGAGCTGGCGCGCGATCCGCTCGCCTTCGCCGATGGCCTGGTGGCGCTCGGCGAAGTGCACGCGTCGGTGGGGGGCGCGGTCTATACCTCGGCGCAGGTGATCCGCGCCGCGCTCTGGAGCGTGGGGGCGGCCGCGGGGGTAAGCACGGTGTCGAGCGCGATGTACATGGTGGTCCCCGACTTCCGCGGCGCGGGAGAGGAAGTGCTCACCTTCGCCGATTGCAGCGTCGTGCCCGAGCCGAGCGCCCGGCAGCTGGCCGAGATCGCGATCGCGTCGGCGCGCGAGCGCGCGAGGATCGTAGGGGATGCGCCGTGCGTCGCGCTCCTCTCGTACTCCACGGCCGGGAGCGCGGAGGGGGAATCGGTGTCGCGGGTGCGCGAGGCGTTGCGGATCCTGCGCGAGCGCCGCGTGGACTTCCCGGTGGACGGCGAGATGCAAGGGGACGCCGCGCTCATCGCCGGCGTCGCCGCGCGGAAGATGCCGGCCAGCCCCGTGGCGGGGCGCGCGAACGTGCTCATCTTCCCGAGCGTCGACGCCGGGAACCTCGCGTACAAGCTGGTGCAGCGCCTTGCGCACGCGCAGGCGATCGGGCCAATACTTCAGGGACTCGCGCGGCCTTGCTCCGATCTCTCGCGCGGCGCGAGCGTCGATGACATAATGAATGCGGCCGCGATCGCCGCGCTGCAGGCGACCGCCTGAGCGCGGCCCGCAACCGGAGACTGCCATGAGCTTGGCGATCACGAAGCAGGGGGAAGTGGTGGTGGTGGACGTCGAAGGGCAGCTGATCGTGGGCAACCGCAACGAGTTCAAGCAGAAGGTGCTGGACGAGCTCGAGCGGGGCGCGCGCAAGGTGCTCATCGACTTCGCGCGCACGGGCTACATCGACAGCTCCGGCCTCGGCGTGCTCGTCACGCTCTCGCGCCGCATCCGCGAGGAGGGAGGGGAACTGCGGCTCGCCAACCTCAACGACGACCTCAAGACCCTGTTCGAGCTCACGAAGCTCGACACGCTCTTCCAGATCTCCGACACCAAGGAGCGCGCGCTCCAGTCGTTCTAGCCATGGCTCCGCCCTCGGGAGCGCCCCCCGGCGATGCCGCCACCGCCCGGCTGCGCGTGGCGCTCGAGCTCGAGATCCCGAGCGATGTGCGGTACATCGAAGGCGTCGTCGGCCTCATCGCGCGCCATTGCGCGCAGTTCGGATTCGCGCCGCGCCAGATCTCGCTGAACATCCCCGTCGCGCTCACCGAGGCGCTCTCGAACGCGATCCTCCGCGGCAACGCCGAGCGCGAGACGCTGCGCGTGCAGGTCAAGGCCGACCTCTCCGCCACGCGCCTGGTGCTCGAGGTGGTGGACGAGGGCACGGGCTTCGACCTCGAGAAGTGCCGCATCGATCCGACGAGCCCCGAGAACCTCGAGCGCGAGGACGGCCGCGGTCTCTTCCTCATGACCTCGCTCATGGATCGCCTGGAGCGCTTCTCGAGCCACGGCAACGTGGTGCGCATGACGCTTCACCGGCATGACTGACCTGGAAGCCGTCCTCACCGGCTTCCGCGACGCCACCACCTGCGCTGCGTCCGTCTGGCTCGCCGACGGCGTCCGCCCGCCGCGGCGGATCGCCACCGCGGTGCCCGCGGTCGGCACGATCGGATGGACGCCGCCGCTCGCCGGCAGCGAGCCGGTGACCGTCGAGTCGCCCGGCGGCCCGGTGTACCTCACGCCCGTGCCCGGGCAGCGCCGCGCCTGGCTGGCCGTCGGCCCGAGCCGCACCGCGCAGGTGTCGCTCGAGGCGTCCGCGCGCTTCCTCCTGCCGGTGGTGGCGCAGTCGCTGCAATCGGCGCTCGAGGTGGAGCACGCGGCGAACGAGCTCGCCGAGCGGTATGAGGAGATCAATCTCCTGTACACGATCACGGAGATCCTCGGCCGCACCGTGTCGCTCGAGGAGGCGGCGGCCACCATCCTCCGCGAGATCTCGGAGACGGTGGGCGCGCGGCGCGGCTCGATCCTGGTGCACGACCGCGTGACGGACACGCTGCAGACCGTGGCGGCGCTCGGCGTCTCGGTGCTCGACATCCCGCCCATCGCCCTGCAGGACGAGTGCTCCGTGAGCGCGCGCGTGTTCCGCGAGCAGCGCGCGATGATCGTGGAGGAGGATCCGACGGCGCAGTGCGAGGCGGAGGCGTTCTACCGGCGCGGCCTCATGCTCTCGGTGCCGATCATGTGGACGATGCCCGCCGGCGGCACCGAGCCGCTGGGCGTCGTGAACCTGTCCGACCGCTCCACGCGCCAGCCGTTCAGCGCCGGCGACCAGAAACTGATCACCGCGATCGCGACGCAGATCGCCACCGCGATCCAGAACACGCGCCTCGTGCGCGCCTCGCTCAGCCAACAGCGCCTCGTGCAGGAGCTCGCCCTCGCGCACGACCTGCAGCTCAAGCTCCTCCCCGATCCGAAGGTCGCGCTCCCCGAAGCGGAGGCGGCGGCGCGCGTCATGCCCGCCGAGAGCGTCGGCGGCGACTTCTACAACATCTTCCGGCTCGGGGGCGCGCGCACCGGCGTGATGATCGGCGACGTGTCGAGCCACGGGTACCGCGCGGCGCTCATCATGGCGCTCGCGATGAGCGCCTCCACGATCCACGCGCAGGCGGCGGCGGATCCCGGCGAGATGCTCAACGCGCTGCTATTCACCCTGCGCGAGGAGCTCTCCACCACGGAGATGTTCATCTCGACCTTCTACGGGATCATCGACCGCGACGCGGGCACGCTCCGCTACGCCAACACCGGCCATCCGCACGCGTACCACGTGACGGGGACCGGCGCGATGGAGCGGCTCCCCGCGCTCGATCCGCCGCTCGGCATGGTCGAGGCGACGCCCAGCGCGCGGCAGCGGCCGTGGGTGAAGGGGCAGGACCTGCTCCTGCTGTTCACGGATGGCGTGCCCGACGCGCGCAACCGCTTCGGCGTGCGCTTCGGCGAGCAGCCGGTGCTCGAGATCGTGAAGCGCTACCGCACGGAGCGCCCCGCCGTGATCCTGCAGCGCGTGTTCGACGAGCTCGCGGAGTTCGGCGGCGAGACGCTCCAGCGCGACGATCTCGCCGTCGTGCTCGTGCGCAGCTAGCGTGCGCGCGCCGCCGGCGCGCAAGCGCTACGGCCAGCACTTCCTGCACGACGCGCGGCTCCTCGCGCGCATCGCCGACGCGGCGGCCCTGGCGCGGTCCGACACCGTGATCGAGATCGGCGCCGGACGCGGCGCGCTCACCCAAGAGCTCGCGGCGCGCGCGGGGCGCGTGATCGCGATCGAGATCGACCGCGCGCTCTGCGCGATGCTGCGCGAGCGCTATGCCGCGCAGCCCGGCGTGACGATCGTGGAAGGGGACGTGCTCGAGCAGGAGCTCGGCGCGCTCGCGGGAGGCGCGTACGTGCTGGTGGGGAACGTGCCGTACTACATCACCACGCCCATCCTCTTCCATGCGCTCGCGCCGCCGCGCCCGGAGCGCGCGGTGTTCCTCGTGCAGCGCGAGGTCGCCGAGCGGATGGCCGCGCCGCCGGGTTCGTCCGCGTACGGCGCGCTCTCCGTCACGCTGCAGGCGCTCGCGCGCGTGGAGCTGCTCTTCGCGGTGCCCGCGTCGGCGTTCCGGCCCCGTCCAAAGGTGGAGAGCGCGGTGGTGCGCATCACGCCGCGCGCGCGCGGCGAGGTCGAGCCGTCCCGCGAGGAGCGCTATCGCCGGATGGTGCAGGGCGCGTTCGCGCAACGGCGCAAGCAGATGCGGCGCGTCGTGCGGTCGTTGGCGCCGCTGGACATGCCGGCCGCCGAGGCGCTGCTCGCGCGGGCGGGGATCGCGCCGGACGTGCGCCCCGAAGTGCTGAGCCCCGCGGACTTCGCGCGGCTCCTCGCCGAGCTCAGCCCGTATTCGTGAGGGCGTAGGCGAGGCCTTCGAGCTCCATCGCCATGTTCACGTTCTTGAGCGCGACGTTCGGCGGCACGCTCAGCTGCGCGGGGGCGAAGTTCATGAGCGCGCGCACGCCGGCGTGCACCGCGGCATCCGCCGCCTGCTGCGCGGCGCTCGCCGGCACGGTGAGCACCGCGATGTCCGCGCCGACCTTCCCGCTCTCGCGGGTGAGCTCGCTCGCTGCGCGCACGACCAACCCCTCGATCTTCTTGCCGATCATCGACGGATCGGCGTCGTAGAGGCCGACGATGCGGAAGCCGCGCTGCCGGAACCCCGCGTACGAGACCAGCGCGGCGCCGATCTTCCCCATGCCGATGATGATCACGCGCCACTCGCGCTCGAGGCCGAGGATGCGGCGTAGCCGCCGTTCGAGCTCCGGCACGGAGTAGCCGAGCCCGCGCTTGCCGAACGAGCCGAAGAACGAGAGGTCCTTCCGCACCTGGGCCGAGGTCGTCCCGCCGCGCGCGGCGAGATCGCTGCTCGAGATCGTGCCGAGCCCGCGCTCCCGCGATTCCTCGAGGAAGCGCAGGTAGAGGGAGAGCCGTCGGACGGTGGAGTCGGCGATGTGCTTCATGGAGGGCCCGCTTGTGAATCTATTCACAAGCTAACGGACGCCGGCCATGGGCGCTATGGGTGTGTCACCACGGTCGACGACAGTCGACGACAGTCGACGACAGTCCACAGCAGTCGAACGACAGTCGAACGGCAGGAACCGACGCCGGCGATCCTTGAGCGCCCTTGACTGTGGTTGACTGTCGTTGACTGTCGTCGACGGTAGTCGACTGCCGTGGACTGCCGTCGACTGTATTTGACTGCCGTTGACTGTAGTTTAGTGTCATGCCCGTGCGCGTCACCTCCGAGATCGGCCGGCTTCGCTCCGTGCTCGTCCACACGCCGGGCCCCGAGCTCCTCGCCGTCACCCCCGCCACGCGCGACGACTATCTCTACGACGACATCATCGACGTCGACGCCGCGCAGCGCGAGCACCGCCGCTTCGTCGCCATCCTCGAGCGCTTCGCCACGGTGCGCTTCGTGCGCGATCTCCTCGCCGAGGTCGCGGCGTTCCCCGAAGCGCGCGAGCTCCTCATGCGCGAGACCGCCGAGATCGTCGGCTCCTCGCCCCTCGCCGCCAAGATCGCGCAACGCCCCCCCGCGGAGCTCGTGACGATGCTCATCGAGGGCGAAGCCGAGCCGCCGGGGCCGCTCGCACGCTCGCTGAACGAAGTGGGCTACATGCTCCCCCCGCTGCCGAACCTCTTCTTCACGCGCGACACCGCGATGGTCGTCGGCGCGCACGTGATCATCGGCTCGATGCGTTACGGCGCGCGCTGGTCGGAAGAGCTCCTCATGAAGGCCCTCTTCCGCCATCACGCCGCGCTCGCGAACGCGGGGATCCTCTACGACGGCGCCGCCGAGCGCCGCCACAATTACACGCTGGAGGGTGGCGACATCCATCCCCTGCGCGCGGACACCGTGATGATCGGCTTCTCCGAGCGCACGAGCCCCGCCGCGATCGATGTCGTCACCGACGCGCTCTTCGCGCAGACGCCCGTCACCGACGTGATCATCGTCGTCATGCCCACCGAGACCACCGCGATCCATCTCGACATGGTCTTCACGCAGCTCGACACGGAGCTCTGTTCGGTGTTCCCCCCGGCGTTCATCGGCGCCGAGCGCCTCTCGGTGCTGCACCGCCGGAAGGGGCAGCACGAGCTCAAGGAGATGCCCAACGTCTTCGCGGCGCTGCAGTCGGTGTCGCTCCCCATGGAGCCCGTGTTCTGCGGCGGCGAGCGGCGCATCGTGCAGGAACGGGAACAGTGGGCGAGCGGCTGCAACTTCTTCGCGGTGCGCCCGGGGGTCGTGCTCTCGTACGACCGCAGCGAGATCACGCTCGTGGAGATGCAGAAGATGGGCTTCCGCACGGTGAGCGCGGCGGCGTTCCTGAACGGCGACGAGCGCGTGAAGGACGGCGAGCGCGCGGTGATCACCTTCGAAGGGGCGGAGCTCGTGCGCGCCGGCGGCGGCGCGCGCTGCATGACGCTCCCGGTCGAGCGGGACGATCCGTGGGCCTGAGCGCCCGCGCCGCCGAGACCGCGCTCACGGAGCGCGCGTTCGAGCTCCTCGCGCGCGGTCCCGCCGCGTCGGTGCCGCTCATCGAGTACGTCTGCCAGATGCCGGGGGCGCCGCAGGTGGTCGCCGAGCAGATGGCGCTCGCCCTCTTCGCCGAGCATCCGGGGATCACGCGCGACGCGGAGGGGCGGTGGATGCTCGCCCCCGCGGCGCCGCGCGCGCGCCGGGCCGCTCGGCCGCTCGCCGAGCTCACCTATGCCGTGATCGATGTCGAGACCACCGGCATGCATCCCGGCGCGGGAGACCGCGTCACCGAGATCGCGGTGGTGGTGGTGCGCGGCGGCGAGCTCACCGATCGCTTCGAATCGCTCATCAATCCGCAGCGCGCGATCCCACCGTTCATCACGCAGCTCACGCACATCTCGTGGGAGATGGTGAAGGACGCCCCGACCTTCGCCGACATCGCCCCCGAGCTGCTGCGCGTGCTCGAGGGCCACGTGTTCGTCGCACACAACGCCGACTTCGACTGGCGCTTCGTGCGCGCGGAGGTGCAGCGCGCCACGGGGAAGCGCCTGAGCGGGCCGAAGCTCTGCACCGTGCGCCTCGCGCGCCGCGTGCTCCCGCATCTCCCGAGCCGGCGCCTCGACTCCCTCATGTTCCATTACGGGATCGACAACGACGCGCGCCACCGCGCGATGGGAGATGCCGCCGCCACGGCGCGCATCCTCCTTCGCCTGCTCAGTGAGGACGCGGCGCGCGCGTGCGCCACGTGGGAGGATCTGCAGGCGCTCGCCGGCGCCTCCTCGGGCGCGTCGCACGCGTCCCCCTGGGAGCGATGACGGTCCCCACGCCCCTCGTCCAGCGCGTGCAGCTCGGCGCGTGGACCATCCACCTGATCCAGGCCGGCGGCCAGCGCCTCGACGGCGGCGCGATGTTCGGTGTCGTCCCCAAGCCGCTCTGGGAGAAGCGCATCCCCGCCGACGCGCGCAATCGCATCCAGCTCGGCATGCGCTGCGCGCTCGTCGAGCACGAGAGCGGGCTCATCCTCATCGACACCGGCTCGGGGAACAAGGAGAACGAGAAGTTCATCGACATCTACGGCATCGAGAACGCCGCGCCCGACGGGCGCACGCTCCTCGAGCAGGGGCTCCGCGAGGCGGGACACCGTCCCGAGGACGTGCGCCTCGTGATCAACACGCACCTGCATTTCGATCACGGCGGGGGCAACACGTACCGCGATGCGAGCGGGGCCGTGAAGCTCAGCCTCCCGAACGCGCGCTACGTGGTGCAGCACGGCGAGTACCACTACGCCACGCATCTGAACGAGCGCACCGCCGCGAGCTACTTCGCGGCGAACTTCGTCCCGGTGCTCGAGGCGAACCGCTTCGACCTCGTCGATGGGGAGCACGAGGTCGCGGCGGGGATCCGCGTGCTCCCGACGCCCGGCCACGTGCCGTACCACCAGAGCATCCTGCTGAGCTCGCGCGGGGAGCAAGCGCTGTACCTCGGCGACCTTGCCCCCACGGCCGCGCATCTCGCGCTCCCGTGGATCATGGGCTACGATGTGGAGCCGCTCGTCACGCTCGAGACGAAGCGGCGCCTCTTCGCCCGCGCGCTCGCCGAAGGGTGGCGCCTGATCTTCGAGCACGACGCGACGGTGGCGATGGGCCGCCTCGCGCACGACGGGAAGTCGTACTCGCTCGCCCCGGAGGGAACATGAAGGTCGCCGTTCGCACCGCGCTCGCGCTCCTCGCGCTCGTCCCGTGCCTCGCGCGCGCGCAGCGCGCCGACACCGCCAAGCTCCACGCCGAGATCGACAAGGGGACCGCCGCGGTCCTCCCGCAGGTCGTCGCGTGGCGCCGCGACATCCACCAGCACCCGGAGCTCGGCAACCGCGAGACGCGCACCTCGGCGCTCGTCGCCGCGCAGCTCAAGAGCCTCGGCCTGGAAGTGCGCACCGGCATCGCGCACACGGGCGTGGTCGGCGTGCTCAAGGGTGGGAAGCCCGGCCCGGTGGTCGCGCTGCGCGCGGACATGGACGCGCTCCCCGTCACCGAGATGGTCGACCTGCCGTTCAAGAGCACGGTCAAGACACAGTACAACGGCCAGGAGGTTGGCGTGATGCACGCCTGCGGCCACGACAATCACGTGGCGATCCTCCTCGGCGTGGCGACGGTGCTCGCGGGGATGCGCGCCGAGATCCCGGGTACGGTGCTGTTCGTGTTCCAGCCGGCGGAGGAAGGACCCCCGGCCGGCGAAGAGGGCGGGGCCGCGCTCATGCTGAAGGAGGGGGCGTTCGCGGGTCCCGTGCCCGATGCGGTGTTCGGCCTGCACGTGTGGCCGAACGCGCTCGGGCACATCGACACGCGCCCCGGCGCGCTCATGGCGAGCGCCGCCGGGCTGCAGATCGTGGTGCACGGCAAGCAGACGCACGGCGCGCAGCCGTGGCGCGGCGTCGATCCCATCGTGGTCGCGGCGCAGATCGTGCTCGGCCTGCAGACCATCGAGAGCCGCCAGCTCGACCTGCGGCGCGGCGCGGCGGTGATCACGCTCGGCGCGATCAACGGCGGGAACCGCGGCAACATCATCCCCGACAGCGTCGTGATGGTCGGTACCGTGCGCACGTTCGTCCCCGGGATGGAGAAGGACATCGCCGATCGCATCACGCGCACCGCGCAGTCGATCGCGCAGAGCGCGGGGGCGACGGCCACGGTCACCATGGAGCACGGCTACGACGTGACCGTGAACGACGAAGCGCTCGTCGCGCAGATGACCCCGTCCATGCGGCGCGTGGTCGGCGCGAAGCTCGACACCGACATCACGCCGGTCACGCCGTCGGAGGACTTCTCCGCGTACGCCGAGAGGGCGCCGGGGATGTTCGTCTTCCTCGGCATCGTGCCGGAGGGGCAGGACCCCGCGACCGCGGCGCCGAATCATTCGCCGTACTTCTTCGCCGACGAGAAGGCGCTCCCCGTGGGCGTGCGCACGATGGCGAGCCTCGCGGTGGACTTCCTCGCGGCGGGGGGATTGAACAAGGCGCACGCGGCGGGGGCCGGTCGTTGACTCTCGTTCGCGCCTGGATAGATTTCGCGTCCACAACCGAGCAAGCAGGGCGGCGACGGCCGCTCTCACCCTTCGGCCCTCGCGCGCAGATGCGAGGTGTGCTGACGGAGTCCCAGGTGAGCCGCCGCCCGCTGGCCGGGCGTGCGGTCGTGCATCGCGGGCTCCTCATGGGGTCCGCGTTCGTTTTTCTCTAAGCCCGAGGCCTTACGACCATCCAGGACAGCAGCAAGCGCGTTCGCGTCAATCGTCAGATCCGCATCAGTCCGCTGCGTGTGATCGCGGCCGATGGCAGTCAACTGGGGATCCTCGACCTCGAGACGGCGCTCGCACAAGCGGAAGCGGCAGGACTCGATCTCGTCGAAGTGGCGGCGACGGCGCGGCCGCCGGTGGTCCGCATCATGGACTACGGCAAGTTCAAGTTCGAGCAGGCGAAGATGGCGCGAGTGGCGAAGAAGAAGCAGCACATCATCCTGCTCAAGGAAGTGAAGTACCGGCCGGGCATCAACGATCACGACTTCGACACGAAGACGCGGCACGCGCGCCGCTTCCTCGGCGAGGGGAACAAGGTGAAGGTCACGATGATGTTCCGGGGCCGGCAGGTGGCGCACGCGGACCTGGGCAAGCTGGTGCTCGACCGCGTGTGCGCGGAGCTCGCGGACATCTCCAAGCTCGAGACGGATGCGAAGCTCGAAGGCAAGAACATGACGCTCATACTCGCGCCCAAGTGAGGGCGCTCAGACCATGAAGATGAAGACGCACAAGGGCGCGAAGAAGCGCTTCAAGACCACCGCCTCGGGGAAGCTGAAGCGCGGCAAGGCCGGGCGCAGCCACATCCTCACCAAGAAGTCCTCCAAGCGGAAGCGGACCATGCGCCGGCCGGGCGAGATCCTCACGTCCGGCGACCGGAAGCGCATCAAGCGCCTGTTGCAGGCGTAAGGAGACTCCCATGCCACGCGTCAAGTCGAATGTCGTGCGCCTGAAGCGCAAGAAGGGGATCATGAAGGCGGCGCGCGGCGCGTTCGGCGCCCGCTCCAAGCTGTGGAAGGCCGCGAAGGAGAACGTCGAGCGCGGCTGGAAGTACGCGTACCGCGACCGCAAGAACAAGAAGCGCGATTTCCGCCGGCTCTGGATCGTGCGCATCAACGCCGCGTCGCGGCAGCACGACATGAGCTACAACGTGTTCATGCACGGCCTCAAGAAGGCGGGGGTCGAAGTGGACCGGAAGATCCTCGCGGACCTCGCCGTGAAGGATCCGGTGGCGTTCGGCGTGCTGGCCGAGAAGGCGAGGAAGGCGCTGAGCGCGGCGTGAGCGCATGACGCTCGACGAATTCCGCCGGCGCGCGGCGGACCTCGAGCGCACCGGAGTGGTCGGCGCGCGGACGGCGGCCGATGCCGCGATGCTCGCGGCGCTCCGGACCCAGTACCTCGGCCGCAAGAGCGGCAAGCTCACCGAGCTGATGGCCGCGCTCGCGTCGCTCCCTGCCGGGGAGCGCCGCGACGCGGGAGCGGCGGCGAACCAGGCCAAGGAGGCGCTCGAGGCCGCGTTCGATGCGCGCGCGTCGGAACTCGCGGCGTCCGCTCCCGCGGCGCCGGCGGAGGACCTCACCATGCCCGCGCGCCGCACGTGGCGCGGCTCGAAGCATCCCGTCACGCTCGTGCTCGAAGAGGTGATCGAGATCTTCCGCGAGCTCGGCTTCACCGTCGCGACGGGGCCCGAGGCGGAGACGGAGTGGTACAACTTCTCCGCGCTCAACTTCCCGCCGGATCACCCGGCGCTGGACATGCAGGACACGCTCTATCTCGAGGGGAGCGCGCTCCTGCGCACGCACACGTCCCCCGTGCAGGTGCGCACGCTGCAGGCGTACCCGCCGCCAATCCGCATCCTCGCCCCGGGCAACGTGTACCGGCGTGACCCCTTCGACGCGTCGCACGCGCCGATGTTCACGCAGGTGGAAGGGATGGCGGTGGATGAAGGGATCACCTTCGCGGACCTCAAGGCCACGCTCACCCACTTCGCGAATCGCTTCTTCGGTTCCACCGTCACGCGCTTCCGCCCGAGCTACTTCCCGTTCACCGAGCCGAGTGCGGAGATGGACGTGCAATGCGGCGTCTGCCACGGCGCGGGCTGTCCGTCGTGCAAAGGCACGGGGTGGATCGAGATCCTCGGCTCGGGGCTGATGCATCCCAACGTGCTGCGCGCCGCGGGGCTGGACGCCGATCGCTACACCGGGTGGGCGTTCGGCATGGGACCCGGGCGCGTCGCGCTCGCGCGCTACGGCATCCCCGACATCCGGCTCCTCTACGATTCGGACGTCGCGTTCCTCGAGCAATTCGCGCGATGAACGCGAGCCACGCGTGGTTGCAGCAGTTCATCGAGACGCCCATGACGGCGGAGCGGATGCGCGACCTCATCACCGCACGCTGCTGCCCGGTGGACGAGCTCGTGATGCTGCGCGCGGACCTCAAGGACGTGGTGATCGGCCTCGTCGTCCAAGCCGCACGCCATCCCGACTCCGACCACCTGTGGGTGACCAAGGTGGACGCCGGCACGGGGGAGCTGCTCGATGTGGTGTGCGGCGCGGCGAACGTCGCGGCGGGCAAGCGATATCCGTTCGCGCCCGCCGGCTCGACGCTCCCCGGCGGATTGAAGCTCGAGAAGCGGAAGATCCGGGGCGCGATCTCCAACGGCATGCTCTGCTCCGCGCGCGAGCTCGGACTCGGGCAGGAGCACGAGGGGATCCTCGAGCTCGCCACCGACGCGAAGCCGGGCACCCCTCTGCTGCAGGCGATCCCGCTCGGTGACGCGCGCATCGTGGTGGATGTGACGCCGAATCGCCCCGACCTGCTCTCGCACATGGGCCTCGCGCGCGAGCTGGCGGCGGCGGTGGATGCCGAGATCAAACTCCCGGAGCCGGCCGAGCTGCCGGCGGTGAACGTCCCGGCGCCGGTCGCGCACGGGGGCGAGGCGACGGCGGGGAGCATCCGCGTGGCGCTCGAAGATGCCGCGGGGGCGCCGCGCTACATGGGCGTCGTGATCAAGGGGGTGAAGATCGGCCCGAGCCCGGCGTGGCTGGTGGATCGCCTCGCCTCGGTGGGGAGCCGGTCGATCAACAACGTGGTGGACGTCACGAACTATCTCCTGCACGAGCTCGGCCAGCCGATGCACGCGTTCGACGCGAAGAAGCTCGGCGGGAGCGCCGTGATCGTGCGCCGCGCGCGTTCCGGGGAGACGCTCGTCACGCTCGACGGCACATCGCGCACCCTGACGCCCGAGATGACCGTGATCGCCGACGCCGAGCGCGCGCAAGCGCTCGCGGGGATCATGGGAGGGCGCGCCAGCGAAGTCACCGACGCCACCACCGAGCTCTTCTTGGAGGTCGCGCACTTCGAGGGGCGCGGCGTGCGGCGCACGCGCAAGGCACTCGGGATGAACACCGACGCGAGCTACCGGTTCGAGCGCGGCACCGATCCCGAGCTCCCCCCGCGCGCGCTCACGCGCGCCGTGCGCATGCTCATCGCGGTGGCGGGGGGCGCGGTGGATGGCGCGCCGGTGGACCTCCATCCGGAGCCGCAGCCGCGGTCGCGCATCGACGTGGATCCCGAGCGGATCGGACGCCTCCTCGGCGAAGCGCTCCCGACCCCGCGGATCGCCACGCTGCTGCGGAGCGTGGGCTTCGAGGTGGCGGACGGCGGCGCGAAACACCTCGTGGTGATGGTGCCGAGCTGGCGCCCCGACGTGACGGCGGAAGTGGACCTCGTGGAAGAGGTGGCCCGCCTGCACGGGTACGACGCGCTCCCCGCGCAGCTCCGCGGCGGCCGGCCCAGCGCCGTCCCCGATTCCGCCGCCTTCACCATCGAGCGGCGCGTGCGCGATGCGCTCGTGGCCGCGGGCTTGAACGAAGCGCGCCCGCTCCCGTTCGTGCGCGGCGCGGAGCGCGGTTACGTGCGCGTCGAGAACCCGATGGCCGCGGACGAATCGTACTTGCGGCGCGATGTGCTGGAGACGCTCGCGCGCGCCGCGGAGCGCAACCTCGCGCAGATGCATCGCGACGTGCGGTTGTTCGAGATCGGCTCGGCGTTCGCACCGTCGGCCGACGCGCTCCCGAACGAGGAGCTGCGCGTGGCGGCGATCCTCATGGGGCGCCGGCGTCCCCCGCACTTCACGGAGGGGAAGCCGCCCGACCTCGACGAGTGGGACGCGAAGGCGCTCGCCGAGCGGGTGGTCGAGGCCGTGCAGCCCGCCGCGCCGTTCGAGTTGCGCGCGGGCGCGGGCGCCACACTCTGGGAGATCGTGCTGGCCGGCGCGGTGCGCGGCGTCGTGCGCCGCGTGACCCTCGACGCGCCTGTGTGGGCCGCGCCGGCGTTCGGCATCGAGATGACCCTCCTCGCGATCGCGAACGCGGACATCGCCGCGCCGGGTGCGTCGAACTACGCGGCCGCGGCGGCGGCCGCGCGCGCGCCGGTGGTGCGCTACCGCGCGCTCCCCGTCACGCCGTCCACGTTCTTCGACCTCGCGCTGCTCGTGCCGAACGACCTACCGGCGGCGCGCGTGGAGGGCGTGCTCCGGAAAGGGGCGGGGGAGCTCCTGGAGAGTCTCGAGCTGCTCAGTGAATTCCGCGGCGCCGGCGTCCCGGCCGGGATGCGCAGCGTCGCGTGGCGATTGACGCTGCGCCATCCGGAGCGCACTCTCCAGGAGAAGGAGATCAGCGGCCGGCGCGACAAGGTGCTCAAGCTCCTCGACGGAGAACTCGGTGTCCGACAGCGCACGTCCTGACCTCGACGCGTTCCACGAGCTCGAACAGCTCATCCGCGCGCTCGGCGACGAGATGGGCGCATGGCGCCGCCGCGCGCACGAGGCGGAAGCGCGCTTGAAGGATGTGGCCCCCGGCGCGCTCAAGCATCTCGGCACCGGCCCCGGCATCGAAGCGCTCGAGCGCGAGAACAAGGAATTGAAGCACCGCCTCGACGCCGCGAAGAAGCGCACCAAGCAACTGCTGGACCGCGTGCGCTTCCTGCGCCAGCAGCACGAAGGAGCGGAGAAGTGAGCACCAAGCGCAGCTCCGTGAAGCTCTCCATAGTGGGCGAGGAGTTCGCCATCCGCACCGACGAGCCGCCGGAGCACACGCGCGCCGTGGCCGACCACGTGGACCGCACCATCCGCTCTGTTCAGAGCGCCGGCGCCGCGAGCGATCCGAGGAAGGCCGCGATCCTCGGCGCACTCGAGATCGCGGATGAACTGCTCAAGGAGCGCGCTCTTCGCACCGAGATGGCGGAGCGGTTGAAAGCGCTCAGCGCGGACATCAAGAGGATGCTGCCGCCGGGGAAGCGGTAAGGCGCGAGTGTTTCGCCAGTGACCGACTCTCGATCGGTCGACTTGCGCGACGTCGCAACCGCTGAGAGCCCGCATCCGTGGGAGCGGCGCGCACGGCTCGTCATCATCGCGTTCGTGGTCATGTGTGCTGCGGGGCTCTGTTTCGCGCTCACCGATCGCCACCCGACCTACGTCCGATTCCCCGATGGAAGGCGCTTCCAGATGCTGAACTGGGACCGCCATTTTCGCGTCGTGCTGTCTCAATCGGGCCTTCCCGAATCGACAACGACCTATTTCTGGGTCCGGTACGTCTCGGCTTATCACGACCTGGACAGCATGAGCGCCGAGGCGCGCAGCCTGGCACCGATGCTCTATCCCGTTGCTGACAGTCTCGGGCTCGTCGCGCTCCGGGTAGAGCCGATGTACGTGCAAGGGCAGGTGTTGGCCTATCACGAATGGCTGTCCGCTCCAGTCGATTTTGTCCGTGGGCGCGGGGGCGAATGGAGGGAGGTGTCCGGGAGGTAGGGGGTAAGGCTGAGGAGCCACTCGCGACTTGAGTGTAGTGCGTGAGTGGAAACGAGAAGTGTAGCCACCACGTTGGGGCGCGAGCGGCGACTGGAGGTCGTAGCGAGTTGAGCGTGGAGTGTGCTACGCGAGTGACCAGTGGACGGTGGCCACGGCGATCGGGCACGATGCCCCGCGCCTCCTAGTCGCCATTCGCGCCGTACACTCCGCTCGCAAGTCGCCACGACCTCCAGTCGCGACTCGCGCCCCAACGTGGTGGCTACAAATCTCGTTTCCACTCGCGCGGTTGCCGTTGCCGCCGCCGTCGCCCCGAGATAGGTTTCCACTCGGTTCCCGGTCGGATGTCCTCGCCTCCGACGGTGGCATCGCGTCTCGCCCCACCTCGCGCCCTACGCCGGCGCCGGGCCGGGCGGGCCGCTGTCACCGCAGCGAGAAGTCCGCCCGACGTGTGACCCCAGCCACGCGGCGCTGCCGCGTTGGAGATAGATCCAATGACGTGGTCTCCCGCCCTCCTGGCCGCCATCGGCGCAGCCCTGACTGCCCTCGCGGCCTTTTTCGTGGTCGGACGCTCCGCCGGCCGCCGCGCCGAACGCAAACAGCAAGTGGCTGCCCGCGCCACCGCCGAAGAGACGTCGCGCCGCATCCTCGAGGACGCCTCGCGCGAAGCCGAGACGCTCCGCAAGTCCGCCGTCGTCGCCGGGAAGGAAGAGACGATGCGCCTCCGCGAGAGCTGGGAGGCCGACGCCGCGAAGCGCCGCGAGGAGATGGCCGCCGCCGAGCGGCGCATCAGCGAGCGCGACACCACGATCGACCGCAAAGTGGACCTCGTCGACCAGCGCGAGAAGGAGCTCGGCCGCCGCGCCAGCGACCTCGGCCGCCGCGAGAAGTTCATCGAGGACCGCGCGATCGAACTCGAGAAGCTCATCACCGAGGAACGGCACCGCCTCGAGCAGCTCGCGGGGATGAGCGCGCAGGCCGCGAAGGCCGAGCTCATGGTGCGCCTGTCCGAAGAGGCGCACGCCGAGGCCGCGAACCAGCTGCGCGAGATTCGCGAGAACGCGAAGCGCAACGCCGACCGCGACGCGAAGAAGATCGTCGCGCTCGCCGTGCAGCGCATCGCGAGCGAGCACACGTCGGAGATCAGCGTGAGCTCGGTGTCGCTCCCGAACGACGAGATGAAAGGGCGCATCATCGGGCGCGAGGGGCGCAACATCCGCGCCTTCGAGCTCGCGACCGGGGTGGACGTGATCATCGACGACACGCCGGACACCGTGGTCGTGTCCGCCTTCGAGCCCGTGCGGCGCGAGGTCGCGCGCCTCGCGCTCAGCAAGCTCGTGGCCGACGGCCGCATCCACCCCGGGCGCATCGAGGAAGTCGTCGCGAAGGCGCGCAAGGAAGTCGACGCGCAGATCCAGGAACTCGGCGAGCAGGCCGCGTACGAGCTCGGCGCGCACGGGATCAATCCCGAGCTCATCAAGCTCATCGGCCGCATGCAGTACCGCACGAGCTACGGGCAGAACATCCTGCAGCACTCCAAGGAGGTCGCGCACCTCGCGGGGATCATGGCCGCGGAGCTCGGCCTCGACATCGCGATGGCCAAGCGCGGCGCGCTCCTGCACGACGTGGGGAAGGTGCTCACCCACGAGCACGAGGGGACGCACGTGCAGCTCGGCGTGGAGGTCGCGACGCGCTACGGCGAGCACCCCCTCATCGTGAACTGCATCGCGGCGCACCACGACGACGTGCCGCACGAGAGCGAGATCTCGGTGCTCGTGCAGGCGGCGGACGCGATCTCCGGCTCGCGCCCCGGCGCGCGCCGCGAGGCGTTCGAGACGTACGTGAAGCGGCTCGAAGGGCTCGAGCGGATCGCGTCGAGCTACACCGGCGTCGAGAAGGTCTTCGCGATCCAGGCCGGCCGCGAGATCCGCGTGATCGTCAACTCGGAGGCGGTGAACGAACAGCGCATGACGTCCCTCACGGAAGAGATCGCGCGGCGCATCGAGAGCGAGCTGCAGTATCCCGGGCAGATCAAGGTGGTCACGATCCGGGAGCAGCGGGCGGTGGACTTTGCCCGCTGAGCGCATCGACGGCACGGCGATCGCGCTCGCGATCCGCGCCGAGGCCGCGGAGAAGGCACGCGCGCTCACCGCGAAGGGCGTGCGCCCGGGGCTCGCCGTCGTGCTCGTGGGCGAGGATCCCGCGAGCGCCGTCTACGTGAAGGCCAAGGGCAAGGCGTGCGAGGAAGCGGGGATGCACAGCGTCACCATCCGCCTCCCCGCGGAGACCACGCAGGAGGCGCTCCTCGCGCAGGTGAAGGCGCTCAACGAGGACAAGGCGATCCACGGGATCCTCGTGCAGATGCCCCTCCCGAAGCACATCGATCCCGATCTGATCATCCGCACGATCCTTCCCGAGAAGGACGTGGACGGTTTCCACCCGGTGAACGTCGGGAAGAACCTGATCGGCGAGAAGGATGGCTTCGTGCCATGCACTCCCGCCGGCGTGCAGGAGCTGCTCGTGCGGAGCGGCGTGCCCACCAAGGGCGCCGAGTGCGTGATCGTCGGGCGCAGCAACATCGTCGGCAAGCCGATGATGGCGCTCATGGTGCAGCAGGGCGCGGGGGCGAACGCCACCGTCACCGTGTGCCACAGCGCGACGCGCGACCTCGCCGAGCACACGAAGCGCGCGGACATCCTCATCGTCGCCGCGGGACGCGCGAACATGGTCACCGGCTCCATGGTGAAACCCGGCGCGGTGGTGATCGACGTGGGCATCAACCGCATCCCCGATGCGAGCACGAAGTCCGGCACGCGCCTCGTCGGGGACGTGGAGTACGCGACGGCGAGCGCGGTCGCGTCCAAGATCACGCCGGTGCCGGGCGGTGTGGGCCCCATGACCATCGCGATGCTCCTCCAGAACACGGTGCGCGCGGCGGAGCGGAGCGCATCGCGGTGACGCGCGCGGGCGTCGCGACGCCGGCGCCGGGCGCGACCGCGGAGAACGCGCTCGGCGTGAGCGTGTTCCTCGGCATGGCCAAGGAGATGATCGAGGGAGCGTTCCCGCCGGTCTGGCTCCGCGGCGAGGTGACTGAGTTCAAGCCGCACCGCAACGGGCACTGGTACTTCACGCTCAAAGAAGAGAACGCGTCGCTCAAGTGCAAAGTGTGGAAGTCGACGATCCCGCGCCTCCCGGCGCCGCCCGCGGTCGGAGATCAGCTCATGGTGTTCGGGAGCGTCAATTTCTGGGAGGTGACGGGGGAGTTCAGCTTCGTCGTCACGCGCATGGAGGCGGCGGGGGACGGGCTCTGGCGCCGCCGGCTCGAGCTGGCACGCCGGGCGCTCGAGAAGGACGGGCTCCTCGATCCCGCGCGCAAGCGAGCGATCCCGATGCTCCCGCGCGTCGTCGCGGTGGTGACGAGCCCCGATGGCGCGGCGCTCCATGACATCGTCACGGTGATCAAGCGCCGCTGCCCGTCGGTGACGATCGCGGTCGTCGCCGCGAAAGTGCAGGGGGAAGGCGCGGTCGAGGAGCTCGTGGCCGCGATCGGGCGCGTGAGCCGCTGGGGCGGGGCCGATGTGGTGATCGTCGGCCGCGGCGGTGGATCGCGCGAGGATCTCCAGGCGTTCAACGAGGAGGCCGTGGCGCGCGCGCTCGCGGCCTGCACGACGCCCACGATCAGCGCGGTGGGGCACGAGACCGATGTGTCGCTCTGCGATCTCGTGGCGGACTTGCGCGCCGCCACGCCGAGCGCCGCGGCGGAGCACGCGGTGCCCGACGTGGCCGCCGAGCGGCGCGCGCTCGCGCACCGCGCCTCGCGCCTGCGCCACGCGCTCCTCCGCCGCGCCACCGCGATGCGCGAGCGCACCATTCGTGCGCAGCGCGACCTGCGCACGGCGATCGCGCGCACGCTCGAACGGCTGCGCGCGCGCGTCGCCGGCGCTGGCGGCCGCCTCCACGCGCTCAGCCCGCTCGCCACGCTCGAGCGCGGCTACGCAGTGGCGCGCGACATGGCCACGCATCATCCCATCACGCGCGCCGCCGATCTCCCGGCGGGGGCGCGCTTCGACCTCGTGCTCAAGGAGGGGGCGATCCGCGCCGCCTCCGAGGGCCCGATCCCCGCGGAGTAGCCCATGGCGTTCGAAGAGGACATCGCGCGCATCGAAGCCATCGTCGCCCGCCTCGAACGGGAGGAGATGCCGCTCGATGCCGCGCTCGCGCTCTTCGAGGAAGGGGTGGAGAAGCTGCGCCGCGCGGCCGCCGTGCTCGAGCAGGCGGATGGCAAGGTGCAGCGCCTCGTGGAGCAGTCCGATGGCAGCCTCGCCCTCGACGGCGGCTGAGCGCGTGGGCTCGCGCGCCGGCGATCGCGCCGCGGTCGACGCCGCGCTGATCGCGCTCTGCGACCGCGCGCTCGGCGACCTCCCCCGCGAGACGAATCAGGCCGTGCGCTACAGCCTCCTGGGCGAAGGGAAGCGCCTGCGCCCGCTCCTGGTGCTCGCCGCGTATCGCGCCGCGCGCGGCGCCGACGACTGCACGCTCCTCGCCGCGGCGGTGGAGGTCGTGCACGCGTACTCCCTCGTGCACGATGACCTCCCGTGCATGGACGACGACGCCGTGCGCCGCGGGCGTCCCACCACGCACGTCGTGTACGGCGCCGCGGTCGCGACGCTCGCGGGCGTGGCGATGGTGCCGCTCGCCGCGCGGGCCGCGCTCGAGGGCGCCGAAGCCCTCGGGTTGCCGCGCCCCGTCCGCCGCGCCATCGTTCTCGAACTGATGCAGGCCTCCGGCGCGGGCGGCATGGTGGGCGGACAGCTCCTCGATCTCGAGACGGAAGGGCGCGATCTCACCATCCGCGAGCTCGAGCGGATCCACCGCGCCAAGACCGGCGCGCTCATCCGCGCGGCGGTGCGCATCGGCGGCATGGCCGCATCGCTGGACGACGCCGGGATGGCGGCGCTCACGCGCTACGGCGAGGCCGTGGGGCTGGCGTTCCAGATCGCGGACGACGTGCTCGATGCGACCGCGACCACGGAGACGCTGGGCAAGACGGCGGGACGCGACGCCGAGCGCGGCAAGCGCACGTACCCCGCGCTCCTCGGCGTGGAGGGGGCGCGCGAGCGGGCCGCCGCGCTCGCGGAGGAGGCGTGCGCGTCGCTCCGAGCGTCCGAGCTGCGCGCGAACGAGCTGGCCGATCTCGCGCGGTACGTCGTGGCCCGTCCGAGCTGAACCCGAACACCCAGGAGCGATGTCCGTCCTCGACCGCGTCAACGTCCCCGCCGACCTCAAGCCGCTCACGCGCGACGAGCTGCGCCAGCTCGCGGACGAGATCCGCGCCGCGCTGATCGACTCGTGCTCGCGCACCGGGGGACACATCGGCGCGGGGCTGGGCGTGGTCGAGCTCGCCGTCGCGCTGCACTACGTGTTCGACGCGCCGCGCGACCAGCTCGTCTGGGACGTCGGGCACCAAGGCTATCCGCACAAGATGCTCACCGGGCGGAAACAGCGCTTCGAGACGCTGCGCCAGCAAGGGGGGATCAGCGGGTTCCTCAAGCGCGACGAGAGCGAATACGACGCGTTCGGCGCGGGGCACGCCGCCACCGCGATCTCCGCCGCGCTCGGCATCGCCGTGGCGCGCGATCTCAAGAACGGGGATTTCAAGACCGTCGCGATCCTCGGCGACGGCGCGCTCACGAGCGGGTTGTCGTACGAAGGGCTCAACAACGCCGGCGCGAGCGGACGCGACCTCATCGTCATCCTGAACGACAACGAGATGTCCATCGCGCCGAACGTCGGCGCCATCTCGCGCTACCTCGGCACCGTGCAGCGGAACCCGCTCTACAACCGCCTGCGCGACGCGATCGGCGGCATCGTGGGCGAGTTCCCCACGATCAGCCAGCTCGTGAAGCGGTGGGAGGAGAGCGTGAAGGGCTTCCTGACCCCGGGCGTGCTGTTCGAGGAGCTCGGCTTCCGCTACTTCGGTCCCATCGATGGACACGACATGAACGTGCTCGTCGACACGCTCGCGGCGGTGCGGCCCATGCACGGCCCGCGGCTCGTGCACGTGATCACGCAGAAGGGGAAAGGGTTCCCGGCCGGCGAGCACCACGAGAAGTGGCACGCGCTCCCCGCGGGACACGACCCCGCCACCGGGAAGCAGAAGCAGGCGTCCACCGCCAATCCGGCGTACACCGCGGTGTTCGGCCAGGCGATGGTGGAGCTCGCCAACGCACACCCCGAGCTCGTCGCGATCACGGCGGCGATGCCGGCGGGCACGGGCACCGGCGCGTTCGCCACCGCGCATCCGACGCGCTTCTTCGACGTGGGCATCGCGGAGGGGCACGCGGTGACCTTCGCCGCCGGGCTCGCGACGCGCGGGATCCGTCCCGTGTGCGCGATCTACTCCACGTTCCTCCAGCGCGCGTACGACAGCGTGATCCACGACGTAGGCATCCAGCATCTGCCCGTGATCTTCGCGATGGACCGCGCGGGGCTCGTCGGCGAGGACGGCCCCACGCACATGGGGCTCTACGACATCGCCTACATGCTCGCGGTGCCGGGGATGACCGTCACCGCGCCGAAGGATGGCACGGAGATGATCGCGCTCCTGCGCGCGGCGCTTGCGCACACGGCGGGGCCCTTCTGCACGCGCTATCCGCGCGACGCGTCCCCCGATGTGCCCAAGAAGGTCGCGGACATCCCCGCCGCGCCGTACGCCACGTGGGACGTGCTGCGGCACGGCAAGGAGATGGCGATCCTCGCGGTCGGCACGATGGTGCTCCCCGCGCTCGCCGCCGCTGAGCGGCTCGCGGCGGAGGGCTTCGACTGCACCGTGGTGAACTGCCGCTATCTCAAGCCGTACGATGAGGTGACGCTCACCGCCATCGTGAGCACGCACCAGCGCATCCTCACGGTGGAGGAGGGCACGGTCGTGAACGGGTTCGGCGCGGCGATGGCAGCGGTGATCGAAGGGATCGACCCCGCGGTGCGCGTGAGCGTGCACGGCGTGCCCGACCGCTACATCGAGCAGGCGCCGCGCAAAGTGCAGCTCCAGTGGACGGGACTCGACGCGGAGGGGATCGCCGCGCGCGTGCGCGCGCTGCACGCGAGCGAGGCGGTGGCAGGATGAGCATCCGCGTGGGGGTGGTCGGGAACCTCAGCTACGAGGGGCTCCCGGCGATCCTGCGCGGCCTCGCGGCGCGCGCCCCCGCGCTCGGCATGACGCTCGTGTGCGAGCAGCCCATCGCCTCGAGCGTCCCCGGCGCCGAGCTCCTCGACGATCGCACGCGCATCGACGTCCTCCTCACGCTGGGGGGCGACGGCACGATGCTCCGCGGCGCGCGTCTCGTGGGAGCGCGCCAGATCCCCGTGCTCGGCATCAACCTCGGGCGGCTCGGCTTCCTCACCGCGAGCGGCGGCGAGGAATGGGAGCGCGCGCTCCAGCTCCTCGCGGCGAACGACTACCTCGTGGAGCCGCGCATGGCGCTCGAGGCGCGCATCCAGCGCGAGCCCGACATGAAGTGGCGCGCGCTCAATGACGTGGTGCTCCACAAGGGAGGGCGCGCGCGCGTCATCCGGATCTTCGCCGAGGTGAACGGCGAGCTCGCGGGCAACTTCGCCGCGGACGGCATCATCGTCGCGACCCCCACGGGCTCCACCGCGTACAGCCTCTCCGCCGGCGGCCCGGTGATCGTGCCCACCGTGGAATCGATCCTCCTGCAGCCGATCTCGCCGCACACGATCGGGATGCGCCCCGTGGTGCTCCCCGCCACGGCCGAGATCACGCTGCGCACGGAGGATGCGTCGGACGAGATTCTGGTGACGATCGACGGCCAGGTGGGCACCACGTTCGAGGACGGAGACACGCTCATCGTGCGCCGCGCCGAGCGGCCGGTGCTGGTGGTCCGCTTCCGCGACGGCTCGTTCTTCGCGCGCATGCGCCGGAAGTTCGGGTGGGGCGGGCCCGGTGGGCAGATGAACGAGGACTGACCGTGCTCGTCGAACTGCGCATCCGCGATTTCGCGATCATCGACTCGCTCTCGCTCCCGCTGGCCGGTGGCTTCAACGTGCTCACGGGCGAGACCGGGGCGGGGAAGTCGATCATCGTCGGCGCGCTCGCGCTCCTCCTCGGCGAGCGCGCGAGCACCGACCTCATCCGCACCGGCGCGCAGAAGGCCACGGTGGAAGGGGTGTTCGACGCCGCCGGCCGGCGCGACATCCTGCAGCTCCTCGACGCGCGCGGGATCGAGACCGACGGCGACACCGTGATCCTCAAGCGCGAGGTCGCGGCGGGAGGGCGCGGGCGCGCGTGGATCAACGGGGGCACGGTCACGGCGGGAGTGCTGGCCGAGGTCGGGCGCGCGATGGTGAACCTGCACGGGCAGCACGAGGCGCAGTCCCTCCTCGACGCGGACTCGCAGCGCGGCATCCTCGATGCGTTCGGCGGCGCCACGGAAGTGGCCTCCCGCGTGCGCGCCGCGCACGAGAGCTTGGGCGCCCTCACCCGCGAGATCGAGGCGCTGCGCGCGCGGCGCGCCGAGGCGGAGCGGCGCGCGGACTACTTGCGGCACCTCGTGCGCGAGATCGACGCGGCGAAGCTCGTGGCCGGCGAGGAGGCGCAGCTGGAGGACGAGGCCCACCGTCTCGAGCACGCGGAGGAGTTGCGCTCCCTCGCCGCGGGAATGGCGAGCGCGCTCGAAGGGGGCGAGGACGCCGCGCTCGCGCAGCTCGCCCACGTGCAGCGTTCGCTCGCGGCGATCCAGCGCATCGATCCCGCGCTCTCGCGCCTGCAGGAGCAGTTCGACGCCGGCTTCTACGCACTGCAGGAGCTGGCGCGCGAGCTCGATGCGTACGCGAGCGCGGTGGATCTCGATCCGGCGCGCTTGGAGCGCGTGCAGGCGCGGCGCGATGTGCTGTTCCGCCTCCTCAAGAAGTACGGGCCCACCGTGGAGGCCGCGCTGGAGACGGCGCGCGCGTCGCGCGCGGAACTCGATCTCGTGGACACCGCGGACCTCGACCTGCGCAACCTCGAGGCCCGCCGCGAGACGGCGCGCGCGGAGCTCGACGCGGCCGCGCGGGCGCTCACCGCCAAGCGGCGCGAAGCGGCGTCGCGATTGGCGCACGAAGTGGACGCGCTCCTCCCGGAGCTTGGGATGGAGGACGGCCACTTCCGCGCCGAGCTCCTCGCGCGCGCCGAGCCAGCCGCCACCGGCGCCGAAGACGTGGAGTTCCGCGTAGCGCTCAACGTGGGCCACGACGCGCGCCCGCTCGCCCGCGTGGCCTCCGGCGGCGAGCTCTCGCGCGTGATGCTCGCGCTCAAGACCATCCTCGCGCGCCTCGACGACGTGCCCACCCTCGTCTTCGATGAGGTGGATGCCGGCATCGGCGGCGCCGTCGGCCTCCAAGTGGGCGACACCATGCGGCGCGTGGCCGCGGTGCATCAGGTGCTCGCCATCACGCACCTCCCGCAGATCGCCGCGCGCGCGCACCACCACATCGTGGTCGAGAAAGGGGCGCGCGGCGGGATCACCACCGCCGATACGTTCGTCGTCTCCGGCGAGGAGCGCGTGGCCGAGCTCGCGCGCATGCTCGGTGGCGACAGCGAGAGCGCGCTCGCCCGCGCGCACGCGAGGGAATTGGTCGAGAGCGCGGCGGTCACGGCGCACGGCGCGCCGCTCGCGAAGAGCGCGCGCCCCGCCGCCAGGAAGCCCGCGCGCTAACGCGCTACGGCTTCCCCTTCTTGAAGGAGGAGCCCCACAGGTGGAACCAGAGGCGGAACGTCACGATGTTTTGCGCCACTTGCTTGGGGATCGAGCCCGTGGACGCGAGCGTCGCGACGTACTGATAGCTGATCTCGATCGGGAACGACGCCTTCCCTTGCAGGTACGGCGCCACCGTGGAGTAGGTGATGGACCCCGACAGGTACTGCGCCGTGCCCGCGCTCGCCGAGTCGAGCGTGCTCGCATCGAGCGTGAGCGAGTCCCCCGCGATCAGGGTGTCGCGCGAGCCGGTGAAGTGGCTCGCATCCCGGCGCCGGTACGTGTACTGCGCGCCGACGCCGAAGTAGCGCCCCAGCGACACCTTCGGATTCGCGCTGAGCATCCACTCGTTGCCCCCCGTCTGCTGCGCATCCACGACGCCGAGTGACGGCTGCGTGACATCATTGCCGGGGAAGATCTGCACTTGGCGCGAGACGGCCCCCTGCCACATGTACCGCGCCACCGCGCTGAGCCAGAACACGCGGCCGAACATGAGGTCCGTCTGCGACGCGGCGGTGAGCGCGTGGCGGCCGGACCCGGTGCCGACGCCGAAATAATCGGCGGGGGCCGGCGGCGTCCCGGTGGTGAACCGGTAGAACGCCGACACGCTGCTGCGAACGTGGAGTCCCGCAGGGAGCGCGATGCGCTCGGTCTCGCTCGGTCCGGCGATCCACGCGAACTTGGCGCCAGCCTCGAGATCGCCGATCCCGTTGTGCGAGTCGTTCACCACGGAATCGAGGCGATAACCCACGGTCTGCTGGGTGAACCAACTCGAGGTGACGAGCGTCCCCGCCTCCGGCGCGATCAAGGCGAGCGCCAGATGCCGCGACACGCCGAGCTCGGCGGTGAGTGTGGTGAAGCGTACTTGGTAGTACGTGATCACCTGCGTGCTGTCGCTCGCGAACTCTCCGTCGTAGTGCTGCCACGAATTGTCCAGACGGAAGCGCAACGCCCCCGCCGGCGCGATGGTCGCATCCTCGGTGGGGGCGAGGACCGCTTGGGCGGAGACGGGAAAGGCCAGCAGCAGGATCCACGCGCAGCGCATTGGCGCGGAATCTACTGCCTGGGAGCGCGATGCGAGTAGATTCTCCCCGGTGCGTCCCATGGACATCCCCGCGATCCCCTGGCAGCTCACCGGCAACCACTGGCTGTCGCTGCCGTGCATCCATCCCGCCGACGCTTCGGTGCACGCGATCGGCGTGCTGCACCGGGGAGCGCGCGCATCGCTCGAATTCGCCGGCGATCCCGGCTTCGTGCACGGCGCCGGATCGCCCCTGCTGCGCCCGCTCCTCGAGATCGACGGGGAGCCGCAGCCCCTCGCCGATCTCGAGCTGGCGTGGGAGCGCGCCGCGGACTGGCTCCCGACCTTCACCGCCACGGCGCGCGACGTGGTGCTGCGCGGCACCCTCTTCGCGCCGCACGGCCGCGAGGCGGACATCGCGGGAGCGGTGATCGCGCTCGCCGTGGAGAATCGCGGCGGCGCCGCGCGGCGCATCGCCCTCTCGCTGGAAGGGACGCTCGGCCACCGGCAGCTGCGCGTGCGCACGCCGCGCGCCGCGGACGATGCGCACCGCGTGAGCGAGGCGGCCGACCGCGTGCTGGTGCTCGAGGGGAGCGCGCAGCCGGCGCTCGCCGCGCTCGCGATCGGCGCGGACGGCGACGCGCGCGTCACCATCGAGGCCGGCGCGCGCCCGAGGTTCTCGCTGCGCCGTGAGCTGACCGTGCCCGCGGGGGAGAGCGCGTCCACCGCCTTCTACATCTCCGCCGGCCCCGAGCGTGATGGCGCAGAGGCCACCGCGGCCGTGATGCGCCGCCGCGGATGGAGCGAGCTCCTCGCGCGCACGCGCGATGCGCTCATGGCGATGGAACAGACGGTCGGCCACGACGGCATCGACCGCGTGATCAACCGTAACCTGTTCTTCGCTTACTTCTTCGCCGCCGGGCGCGCGCTCGACGACGCGCACTTCTATCTCGTGCGCTCCCGCGCGCCGTGGAACGGCCGCGGCATCACCGTCACCGATTGGGAATCGCTCGCGTGGACCCTCCCCGCGATCCAGCTCGCCGACGCCCCCTTCGCCCGCGAGCTCCTCATGCGCGCGGGAGAGCTGCACGGCTACGCCCCGGGGAACGGCACGCATTACATGGACGGCACGCTCTTCGAGCCCGGCTTCTCCCTCGAAGGGGTGGCTGCCTTCGCGCTCGCCGTCGACCGCTACATCCGCGAGACGGGCGACGACGAAGTCGTGGAGGAGCCGATCGTCGCTGACACGCTGTACAACGCGTGGGAGGACCTCGGCGCGCGGCGCGATGAGCACGTGCCGCTCTTCCGCACCGAGGTCTCGCTCTCGGGCGCCCCCGCGCCGCACCCGTATCCGCTGCACGGCAACGCCGTGGCGGCACAGGCGCTCGAGATGTTCCGCCGCACGCTCGACGAAGAGACCGCGCGCTCGGTGCAGGATCCGGAGGCCGTGCGCGCCGCGCTGCGCCGCCACTTCGCGGTGGAGCGCGATGGGAAGGTCGTCTTCGCGTCATCGATCGACCTGCAGGGGGCGCACGACCTCGCCGAGGACGCGCACGCCTCCGCGTACTGGCTCCCGCTCTACGATGCGGTGGAGCGGCACGACTCCGTGTACCGTCGCACGGTGCGCGCGGCGGTGGACGCTCCCGGCGCGCCGATCCCGCTCGCGCGGTCGTGCGCGCGACTCGTGGGGCCGGAATCCGCCGCGGCGCTGCAGTGGCTCCGGCGCGCGCCGCTCGACAACGGACTCGCCGCCGAGTTCGTGGACGCCGGCGGGCGCGCGCTCGGCAACGGCGGGGACGCCGCGCTCGCCGGCCTCGTGGCGTGGTGCGCCTGGTACGCGGTGCACGCGCTCGGCGCACGGCCGTGAGCGGCGCGCCCGACGGCGCGCGCGAGGCGGCGCGACTCTTCGCGCGCACGTTCGGCGGTGAGCCGGCCATCGTCGCCTCCGCGCCCGGGCGCGTGAACCTCATCGGGGAGCACACCGACTATAACGGCGGCCAGGTGCTCCCGATCGCGATCGACCGGCGCCTCCACGTGGCCGCGCGGGCGAACGGGGGCGCGACCGTGCGCGCGGTCTCCGCGCAGGCCGGCGAAGCGGGGGAGTTCCCGCTCGAGGGCGCGCGTCCGGCGGCCGAGTGGTGGGACTACGTGGCCGGCACCGCGATGCACCTCTGGGCGCACGGCGTGCCGCTGCGCGGCGCGGACCTGGCCGTGTGGAGCGAGATCCCCGCCGGGTCGGGACTCGGCTCCTCCGCCGCGCTGGCCGTCGCGGCGGGCCTCGCGCTCGCGCGGACAGCGGGAGCGGACGTGGCGCCACGCGAGCTCGCGCTCGCCGCGCGCCGCGCCGAAGAGGAATTCGTGGGCGTCGCCGTCGGGATCATGGACCAGTTCGCGGCCGCGCTCGCGCGCGAGGGGCACGCGCTGCGCATCTGGTGCGACTCGGGCCAGGTCGAGCACGTGCCGTTCGCCGAACACGTGCTCGTGTTCGACACCGGCGTGCGGCGCTCGCTGCGCGATGGCCGGTTCAACGCGCGCCGCGAGGAGTGCGTGCGTGCGCTCGCGCTGCTCCAGGCGATCGAACCCGGGTTGGGCGCCCTCGCCGCGGCCACCCCCGAGCTCGTGGCCCGCGCGGCGCTCCCGGCGCCGCTGGACGCGCGCGCCCGGCACGTTGCGAGCGAGATGCGCCGCGTGCGCGAAGCAGCGGCGGCGCTCGAGCGCGGGGCCGCGTTGCCGGGCGACATCCTCTATGCCTCGCACGCCTCGCTCCGCGACGACTATGCCTGCTCGTGCGCCGAGCTCGACTGGTTCGTGGCGCACGCGCGTGCGGCGGGACTGCGCGGCGCGCGATTGACCGGCGCGGGGTGGGGCGGGTGCGCGATCGCGACCGGCGATCGCGAAGCGCTCGCGCGCGCGGCCCCCGCGATCGCCGGCGAGTACCAGTCGAGTCACGCGCGCGCGCCGCGATGGTGGATCACCGGCGCTGCCGCCGGCGCGTCCAGCGCCCCCTGTCCGTCGGGCTGAATGGGTAGGGGAATCCACACTAGTCGAACGCGGCACGGGGCTTTACGTTATCCGCGTTCCGATCGGCCGGGACCGCGCCCGCGGTCTCGCGCCTCGGTGTTCGGTACGCGCGATCACAATCCCCGTCGGCCGCCCAGAAGCGGCCCCTCGTCTCGCGAAGGAGGAAGCAGATGAGATTCGTCCGTGCTGCATGGTGTGTTGCGCTGCTCGTGGGCGTCGCGCCGGCGGTCGTTCGAGCGCAGGGCTTCCAGCTCAATGAGATCGGTTCTTGCGCGCTCGCGCGCGGCCAGGCGGTCACCGCCGCGCCGTGCAGCGACGCCTCCATGATCTACTGGAATCCCGCGGCCACCGTGAACTTGTCAGGGTGGAGCGCCTACTTCGGCGCCTCGTGGATCAACGTGCGCGGCACGTACACAGCGGACACCACCGGTGTCGAGACTCCCGGCGCCGTGCCGCCGTCGTTCCCGCCGCACGTCTTCGTGAACTACACGACGCCCTCGCACAAGTGGGCCGGCGGCCTCGGCGTGTACGTCCCCTATGGCCTCACGAGCCAATGGCCCAACGGCTTCCAGGGGAACTTCGCGGGGCAGACCGCCGCGCTCACGTCGGTCTACAGCCAGTTGAATCTCGCGTACTCGGTCACGAAGGATTGGTCCGTGGGCGCCGGCGCGATCTTCGCCTACTCGACCGTGAAGCTGCAGCAGGCGCTCGATCTGTCGTCGCAGTATGCCGCCCCGGGCATCACCTTCGGCAACCTGGGAATCCCGAAGTACACGCAGTTCGGCACCACCAAGGTGACCGGCGACGGCACCAATTGGGGCTGGCAGGCCGCGGTGCACGGCAAGATCGGCGCCGACTGGCAGGTGGGTGCGCGGTACATGTCGCAGATCAACATCAAGTACAAGAACGGTACGGCGAACTTCTACCAGGTGCCGACGGGGCTGGCGCTCGCCGGTGGCAATCCCCTCGGCCTTCCTGCCGGCACGCCGGTGGACGGGTTGCTCACACCGCAGTTCACGACGCCGGGCGGCGTGCTCGTGCCGCAGTCCGCGAGCTCGCAGATCGACATGCCGTGGCAGTTCGAGGTGGGCGTCGCGTACTCGGGGATCACGAATTGGCTGCTGGAGCTCGACTACATGGAGACCGGCTTCAGCTCGACGGTGGCGATCCCGGTGACGTTCAACGGGCCGGCGGCGCCGGGCAGCGAGCAGATCCTGCTCAACTACGACAACGCGAAGTCCTTCCGCGTCGGCGCCGAGCACGCGTTCTCCAGCGGGCTCAAGGGGCGCGTCGGATTCAGCTACGTGTCCACGCCGGTGCCCGACTTCTCGGTGGCGTCGATCCTGCCCGACCAGGACCGGCAGAACTTCATGCTCGGCGTGGGCGTGCCGATGGGCGCGACCTGGTCGCTCGACGCCGCGTATGAGTACGTGAACACGCAGGGGCGCCGCGGGCGGGTGGACGCGCGTGAGAGCACGGGACAGACCGCCGCGGAGCTCAACTCCGGCTGGTACCAGCTCAGCGCGAACATCCTGTCCGTCAGCCTCAAGGCGAATTGGTGACCATGTCACTCACGCATTCCGGAGAACCGACGATGGCTCGCACGCATAGATTCGTGCGCGGCGCCGCCGCGCTCGCTGCCATGGCGCTGATCGCCTCCTGCACCAAGAGCAAGGAGCTGAGCACGCAGGTGGCGGTGGACCCGCTCTTCCAGTCGTACGCGTCGCTCGGCAACAGCCTCACCGCCGGCTTCCAGTCGGGGGGCATCAACGACTCGACGCAGAAGCAGTCGTACGCGGTGCTCTTCGCGGCGGCGGCGAACACGCGCTTCGCGATCCCCGCGCTGAACATGCCCGGCTGTCCGCCGCCGGTCGACAATTTCTTCACGCAGCATCGCGTGGGCGGCGGCTCGGCCACTGATTGCAACCTGCGCAACATCGGGTCCGTCACGTACGCGATCAACAACTTCGCGGTGCCCGGCGCGGCGAGCATCGATCCGGTCACTCTCACGTCGAACAATTCGAACGCGCTCACGCAGTTCATCCTGGGCGGGCAGTCGCAGGCCTTCCGCGCCTCGCAGATCAATCCGACGTTCGTGTCGATGTGGATCGGGAACAACGACGCACTCGCCGCGGCGGCGAGCGGCATGCTCACCCGAGTGATCCTCCCGGGACCCCCTCCCGACACGCTCTCGCCCGGACTCACGGACACCATCACGTTCGTCAAGAACTACAAGGCGGACCTCTCCGCGCTGACCGGCGTGAGCAGCGTGAAGGGCGGCGTGCTCTTCGCGGTGGTGGACGTCACGAACGCGGCGTTGCTCTTCCACTCCAACCTGCTGTTCATCCCGCAGGTGAAGGCGGGCTTCGACGCGGCCGCGGGCCAGGTCACGACGGTGGATCCCACGTGCGCGAGCAATGTCGCGCTCGTCAGCTTCCAGCTCGCGGGAGCGATCGCGGCGGGGCAGCATCCGCCGGTCGTCTATTGCGGCCCGGCGCCGGGGCTTCCGGGCATCTTCGTGCTCGACTCCGGCGAGGTCGTGACGGTGCAGCAGTACGTCGCGGCCTACAACCGCTACATCCAGGCCAAGGCCGACTCGATCGGATGGGCGTACGTGGACATCAATCCCATCCTGCTGCAGCTCAAGGCGAGCGGGGCGATCCCGCCCTTCCCGTATCCCTCGCCGGATACGGCGTTCGGCTCCTACATCTCGCTCGACGGCATCCACCCGACGCTCAAGGCGCACACGCTGATCGCGAATACCATGATCGATTCCGTGAACGCGAAGTACGGCAAGAGCATCCCGGCGATCCCGTAGCTCGATCGTCGTGAAACGAACGTGCGGGGCGCGTCGTCGAGTGCGGACGGCGCGCCCCGCTCTCACGTGTGCCCTTGAAGGGCCCGGGAGCGCGGACTAACTTTCGCGCCACGCGGGAATAGCTCAGTTGGTAGAGCACAACCTTGCCAAGGTTGGGGTCGCGGGTTCGAGTCCCGTTTCCCGCTCTGGTCCTCGACAATGAAATGCGGGAGCGGTCGTCAGCGGCCGCTCCCGTTCGTGTCTCCGCCCGGGTGGCGAAAGGTAGACGCGGGGGACTTAAAATCCCCTTCCCGCAAGGGAGTGTGAGTTCGAGTCTCACCCCGGGCATTGGCAGGCCCTGTCGCGGGCGACGCGCCAGGAACGCCGCGTGATCACCCCGCGGGGCGATGCGGGTCGCGAGACTGCGCGCGAGTGCGCCCCCGATGGTTGGCGCTTTCTCCGCCCCTCCCTAGCTTTCCGCCATGACCGACGTCGTCGCCCTCGCCGCCGAGCTCCTCGCGATCGAGTCCCCCACCGGCGCCGAGGGCCCCGCGGTGGATTTCGTCACGCGCTGGCTCGTCGCGCGCGGATGGAACGTCCACGTGCAAGAAGTTTCCTCGGGCCGCGGCAACGTCTGGGCATCGCGCGCGGGGGGCGGCGTCACCATGAGCACGCACCTCGACACGGTGCCGCCGTTCATCCGCCCCGTGCTCGAAGGGAGCCAGCTCCGCGGCCGCGGCGCGTGCGACGCGAAGGGCATCGCCGCCGCGATGATGGCCGCCGCCGATCGCCTTGCCACGGAGGGCGAAGAACGCGTAGACCTCCTCTTGCTCGTCGGCGAGGAGAAGGGCTCAGACGGCGCGCGCGCGGCGAACCACCTCCCCGCCACCAGCAAGTTCCTCGTGAACGGCGAGCCCACCGAGAGCCGCCTCGCGAGCGGCGCGAAAGGCTCGCTCCGCGTCACGCTCCGCACGCGCGGCCGCGCCGCGCACTCCGCGTATCCGCAGCTCGGACAGTCCGCCATCGAGCCGCTGCTCGAGCTCCTCCCCACGCTCAAGAAGGTCGCGCTCCCCACGGACTCCGTGCTCGGCGAGACCACGGTGAACATCGGCACCATCCACGCCGGCACCGAAGCGAACATCATCCCCGATCTCGCCGAGTGCGAGCTGATGTTCCGCCTGGTGGGCGACGTGCACGAAGTGAAGCGCTGCCTCGAGGAGTGGGTGAACGGCCGCGCCGAGATCGAGTACGGCTCGTTCATCCCCGCGCAGAAGTTCCACACGATCCCCGATTTCCCTTCCGCGCCCGTCGCGTACACCACGGACATCCCGCTCCTCGGCCGTTGGGGCACGCCGCTGTTGTTCGGGCCCGGATCCATCCACGTGGCGCACACGCCGGGGGAATTCATCGACGTGCGCGAGCTCCGCGCGGCGGTGGATGCCTACGTGAAGATCGTCCGCACCTTGCTGGCTTCGTGAGCGCGCAGCGCGAGCGGGTACAACGGTGACGGCTCCGCGCAAGCGGATCCCGGTCGCGGTGCTCGGCGCCACCGGCGCCGTGGGGCAGGCGTTCGTGCGTCTCCTCGCCGAGCATCCGTGGTTCGAGCTCGCGGAGCTCGCCGCCTCCGAGCGCTCGGCGGGCAAGACCTACGGGAACGCCGCGCGCTGGCTCACCGGCGCGCTCCCCTCGGAGATCGCTCGCATGCCCGTGCTCGAGTGCGACCCGGAGCGCGTGCAGTCCCCGATCGTGTTCTCCGCGCTCGACGCCGCGGCGGCCACGGAGGTGGAAGCGGCGTTCGCGCGCGCGGGGCGCTTCGTGCTCAGCAATGCGCGCAGCTATCGCATGGAACCCGATGTGCCGCTGCTCATCCCCGAACTGAACGCCGGGCATCTCGCGCTCGTGGAGGTGCAGCGGAAGCGGCGCGAATGGGATGGCGCGATCGCGACCAATCCGAACTGCGCCGCCACCGTGGTGGCGATGGCGCTCGCGCCCCTCCACGCCGCGTTCGGCGTGAAGCAGTGCTTCGTCACCACGCTCCAGGCGGTGTCGGGGGCGGGATATCCCGGCGTCGCCTCGCTCGACATCCTCGGCAACGTGATCCCGTTCATCGGCGGCGGCGAGGAGGAGAAGATCGAGACCGAGACCGCCAAGATGCTCGGCACGTTCGCGGCGGGGGCGATCACCCCAGCGCCGATCGCGATCAGTGCACAAGTGACGCGCGTGCCGGTCGAGCACGGGCACACGGTGTGCCTCGCGATCGCCCTCGAGGAGCGCGCCACTCCGGACGCGGCCATCGCCGCCATCGAGAAGTGGAAGGGGAGCGTGCACGGTCTCGGCCTGCCGAGCGCCCCCGAGCGGCCCATCGCGGTGACGCGCGACGAATCGCGCCCACAGCCGCGGCGCGATGTGGATGCGGGGAACGGGATGACCGTCACCATCGGACGCGTGCGCCCCGATCCGATCCTCGACCTGCGCCTCGTCGCGCTCGGGCACAACATCATCCGCGGCGCGGCGGGGGCGTCCATCCTGAACGCAGAGCTCGCGGTGCAACGCAAGGTGGTGCACGCGTGATCGTGATCAAGTTCGGCGGCACGTCCGTACAGGATGCCGCCGCGATCGACCGCGCGGCGGCGATCACGCTCGGGCGTGCGGCGCGGAAGCCGGTGGTGGTGGTCTCCGCGCTCGCGGGCACCACGAACGCGCTGCTCGGCGTGGCGGACCAGGCCGCGCGCGGGCGCTTGATCGTGGCGTTGAGCGGCATCGAGGAGATCCGCGCGCGCCACCTTCGGGAATGTGAGGCGCTCCTCGGATCCGCGAAGGGGAGCGACACCGCGTCGGAGCTCAGCGCCATGTGCGACGAGCTCGCGCACCTCGCGGAAGCGCTCTCCGTGCTCGGCGACCTCACGCCGCGCAGCCAGGACGCGATCGCGGCGTACGGCGAGATGCTGAGCGTGGCGCTCGTGCATGCCGCCTTCCAGGCGCGCGAGGTGCCGGTGGAGCTCATGGACGCGCGCGAGGTGATCGCCACCGACGACCGCTACACGCGCGCCGCGCCGCGCCACGACGAGATCGCGCGCCTCTCGCGCGAGCGCGTGCTCCCGCTCGTGAAGGCGGGGCGCATCCCGCTGATGGGCGGCTTCATCGGCCGCGATCCCAACGGCGTGACCACCACCATCGGGCGCGGCGGCGGCGATTACAGCGCGTCGCTCCTCGGCGCCGCGCTCGGCGCCGACGCCATCGAGATCTGGACCGACGTGGACGGCATGCTCACCGCCGACCCGCGCATCGTGCGCGGCGCACGGCTCATCGAGGAGATCCGATTCGACGAGGCCGCCGAGCTCGCGTCCTTCGGCGCCAAGGTGCTGCATCCGAGCACCATCGCTCCGGCGGTGCAGAAGGGGATCCCCGTGCTCGTGCTGAACTCGCGCCGCCCCGACGGGTGCGGCACTCGCATCACGAGCGAGGCGCCGCGCCGCGCCGTGACCGCCGTCGCGGGGAAGGGAGGTGTGACCGTGCTCAAGGTGCGGACGCCGCGCATGCTCTTCGCGCATGGCAGCTTGCGTGCCATCTTCGAGGTGTTCGAGCGCCACCGCACGCCGGTGGACGTGGTGGCCACATCAGAGGTCAGCATCTCCCTCACCACCGAGGAGGCCGCGCACTTGGATGACATCGTGGTCGCGCTCCGCGTTTTCGGCGACGTCGCGGTGGAGCGCTCGCGCGCGATCATCGCGCTCGTGGGGGCCGGGATCGCCGACCACGCCTCGACCATGGCGCGCGCGCTCGCGGCGTTGGGGGACACGTCGGTGGAGATGGTCTCCCTCAGCGCCACGGGGATCAATCTCACGCTCGTCGTGAACGCCGCCGACCTCGAGCCATCGGTGATCGCGCTCCACCGCGAGTTCTTCGGCGAGGCCCGGGCCGCGTGACCACGCCGCGCATCGCGATCATCGGCCTCGGCAAGATGGGGCGGGCCGTGATGCAGCTCGCCGAGGAGCACGGATGGCCCGTGGTCGCGGCGCTGAACGCCGCCGCCGGCGGCCCCACGCGCGAGCGGCTGGGCGAGGCGGACGTCGCCATCGAGTTCACCACGCCGGCCGCGGCGCCCGGCAACATCATCGCGTGCGCGCAGGCGGGGGTGCCGGTGGTGGTGGGCACCACGGGCTGGGATGTGGAGCGCCAGCACGTGGAGCGCGAAGTGCTCGCTCACAAGGGGGCGATGCTGGCGTCCCCCAATTTCTCGATCGGCGTCGCGATCTTCTTCCAGACCGCGGAGCGTCTCGCCCGTCTCGCGGGGAACACGCGCGAGTTCTCCGCGCACATCACGGAGACGCATCACGCGCACAAGCTGGATGCGCCGTCGGGCACGGCGAAGGAGCTCGCGCGCGTCGCCGGCGAGGCCTTCGGGAGCGCGATCCCGGTCACCTCCATTCGCGTGGGCGCCGTGCCGGGCACGCACGAGATCATCTTCGACGGCGCGTTCGAGCAGCTGCGTCTCGTGCACGAGGCGCGCGACCGGCGCGTGTTCGCGGAGGGAGCGCTCGCCGCGGCGGCGTGGATCGTGGGCAAGCGCGGGATCTTCACCATGCGCGATCTCCTCGCGGGAGAGACCAAGTCATGACCGTCCCCACACGGCTGTTCGGATGCGGCACCGCGCTCGTGACCCCGTTCCGAGCGGATGGCGAGCTGGATGAGCCCGCGCTGCGCGCGCTGGTGGAATGGCAGATATCCGAAGGGGTGCACTTCCTCGTGCCGTGCGGCTCGACCGGCGAGGCGGCCACGATGACCGTCGCCGAGCACCGGCGCGTGGTGGAGATCACGGTGGAGGTGGCGAGCGGCCGCGTGCCGGTGATGGCGGGGGCGGGGGCCAACGACACCAAGCGCGCCGTAGCCCTCTCGAAGGAGATGCGCGCCGCGGGGGCGACGCATCTCCTGCACGTGAGCCCCATGTACAACAAGCCGCCGCAGCGCGGGATCATCGAGCACTTCAAGGCCGTGGCGGACGCGACGGAGCTCCCGGTGGTGGTCTACAACGTGCCGGGACGCACGGGGAGCAACATCGAGGCGATCACCACCCTCGCGCTCGCGCACGTGCCGCACATCGTGGCCATCAAGGAGGCGTCGGGGAACATGGAGCAGATCGCGGCGATCTTGCGCGAGCGCCCCGCGCACTTCGCCGTCCTCTCGGGCGACGACTCCCTCACCCTCCCCGTGATGACCGCCGGCGGCGACGGGATCATCTCCGTGATCTCGAACGCGACGCCGCGCCTGATGGCACAGATGTGCGAGAAGGCGCGCGACGGCGACCTCGAGGGAGCGCGCCTCATCCACGAACGGCTCGAGCCGTGGATGCGCGCGGCGTTCATCGAGTCGAACCCGCTCCCGGTGAAGGCGGCGCTCGCGATGATGAAGAAGATCCAGAACGTGTTGCGTCTGCCGCTCGTGCCCATGCTCGAGATGCACGCGCCCGCTGTGCGTGCCGCGCTGCAGCGAGCGGGGGCGCTCGCGTGAGCCACGCGCTCCGGGCGCGCATCGAGTCCCTCGCCGCCGCGCGCGCCACGGGCGCCGACGCAGAACGCGCCGTGGACGAGCTCCTCACCGCGCTCGAGCGCGGGGACGTGCGCGCCGCCGAGTGCAGCGCGAAAGGGGAATGGCACGCCGTCCCGTGGGTGAAGGAAGGCATCCTCCTCGCGTTCCGCGTGGGGCGCGTGGTGGACATGTCCCCCGCGGGGGGCTCGCCCTTCCACTTCGCGGACAAGCACACGCTCACCACGCAGGCGTTCGCGCCGGAGCGCGGCGTGCGCGTGGTGCCGGGAGGGTCCACGGTGCGGCGCGGCGCGTTCGTCGGCGCGGGGGTGGTCTGCATGCCTCCCATGTTCATCAACGCCGGCGCGTACGTGGGCACGGGGGCGATGGTGGACTCGCACGCGCTCATCGGTTCGTGCGCGCAGATCGGCGAGCGCGTGCACGTGAGCGCCGCGGCACAGATCGGCGGGGTGCTCGAGCCGGTGAACGCGACGCCGGTGGTGGTGGAGGACGACGCCTTCATCGGCGGCAACTGCGGCGTGTACGAGGGCACGGTGGTGCGCCGGCGCGCGGTGCTCGCCCCGGGCGTGCTCCTCACGCGCGGCACCCCCGTGTACGACGCCGTGCGCGAGAAGGTCTACCGGGCCGATCGCGATTCGCCGCTCGAGGTCCCCGAGGGGGCGGTGGTGGTCCCCGGAGCGCGCCGCGCGTCCGGCGGCTGGGCGCAGGAGTTCGGCCTCTCCCTCGCCGCGCCGGTCATCGTGAAGTACCGCGATGCCTCCACCGATGCGGCCACCGCGCTGGAAACCTCGCTGCGATGAACAGCACGGTGGGGCCCGTCGCCGTCGTTGGATTGGGATGCATCGGCGGCTCGCTCGCGCGCGTGCTCGCCGAACGTCACGCGCAGGTGCGCACGTGGAGCGACGCGCTCGTGGACCGCGACCTCGCGGACGATGCGCGATTGCCCGTCGCCGCGAGCGCGGCCGAGGCGATGCGCGGCGCCGCGTTGATCGTGATCGCGGTGCCGCTCCCCGCCATCAACACCGTGGCGGCGCGCGCGCGTGAGGCCGCCCCCGGCGCGGTCATCCTGCACACCGGCGGGCTCCAGGGCGCGGGAGTGTTGGGGATCCCTGCCGCGCTGCACGCGCACGTGATCGGCACGCATCCGCTCGCCGGCTCGCACTCCAGCGGCTTCGGCGCCTCGCGCGCCGATCTGTTCTCGGGATGCACCGTGAGCATCGAAGCCCGCGCCGATGCGCGCGTGCGAGCGGCCGCGGAGGCGCTGTGGCGCTTGGCCGGCGCCGCGCGCTTCGATTACCGCGAGGCGGGCGAACACGATCTCCTCATGGCGTGGGTGAGCCACCTCCCGCAGCTCGCCGCCACCGCGCTGGCGGGAGCGCTCGCCGCCACCGGCATCGCCGCGCGCGACGGCGGTCCGGGATTGCACGACACCACACGCTTGGCGATGAGTTCCCTCGAGCTCTGGCAGCCCCTCCTCGCCCCCGCGCGCCGCGAGCTCGACGTTGCGCTCGCGGCGCTCGAGACGCGGCTGGGCGAGTTGCGCCGCGCCATCGCCTCGCGCGATGCGGAGCAGCTCGCGCTCCTCTGGGAGAGCGCGCGCGCGTGGCGTCTCACCGCCGGAGAGCGCCCATGAAGGTGGGGGGCATCGTGCACGTGCCCGGCGACAAGTCCATCTCGCACCGCGCGCTCATCCTCGCCGCGCTCGCGGACGGCACGTCGGTGATCACCGACATCCTCGAGAGCGCCGACATCGCGAGCACGGCGTCGGTGTTGCGCACGCTCGGCGTGCTCGTGCCGCCGCTCGCGGCGCGCATCGAGATCGCCGGGCTGGGACGGCGCGGCCTGCATGCGCCCACGCAGCCGCTCGACTGCGGCAACAGCGGCACCACCGCGCGCTTGATGGCGGGAGTCGTCGCCGGCCACCCCTTCACCGGGCGTTTCGTCGGCGACGCCAGCTTGAGCCGCCGCCCCATGCACCGCATCGCGCGCCCCCTCGAAGCGATGGGAGCGCGCGTCACCTTCGAGAAGGGCGACGGGCTCCCGATGGAAGTGCAGGGGGGCGCGCTCCGCGGCATCCGCTGGGAGAGCGAGACGGCGAGCGCGCAGGTGAAATCGGCGGCGCTCCTCGCGGGGCTGGTGGCCGGCGTGCCGGTGGTCGTGCGCGAGCCGTCCCGCTCGCGCGATCACACCGAGCGCATGCTCCGCGCCGCGGGAGCGGAGCTCGACATCGTCGGCGAAGTCGTGCGTCTCGAGCCCGTGGCGCGCCTCGCGCCGCTCGCGATGCGCGTGCCGGGTGATCCGTCGTCCGCGGCCTTCATCGCCGCGCTCGCCGTCCTTGCCACCGACGGTGCGCTCACCGTGCCCGACCTCTGCCTGAATCCCACGCGCACCGGTTTCTTCCGCGCGCTGCAGCGCATGGGAGGGCGCATCGAGTTCCACCTCGGCGCGCCGCAGGGCGGGGAAGAGATGGGCACTCTCTTCGCGTGGCCCTCGGCGCTGCGCGCCATGGAGTTCGGCGCTGCCGACGTGCCGGCCATGATCGACGAGCTCCCCCTGCTCGCGTGCGTGGCCGCGCGCGCGGAAGGGACCACCGTGATCCGCGGCGCGTCCGAGCTGCGCGTGAAGGAGAGCGATCGCATCGCCGCGGTGGTGCAGAACCTGCGCGCCATCGGCGTGACCGCGGAGGAGCTCCCCGATGGATTGCGGGTGACTGGGGGCGCCGGCGCGCTCTCGGGCGCGGTGCGCACGTTCGGCGATCATCGCATCGCGATGGCGTTCGGCGTGCTCGCGGCGCTCCCGGGGAGCACGATCGCGGTCGACGATCCCGCGTGCGTCGCCGTGTCCTATCCCGCCTTCTGGGACGATCTCCGCGCCGCGGTGAGCGCGTGACCTCGCCCACGCCCCCCTTCGCGCCGCGCGTGCGCGCTCCCGGCTCCGCGTTCGTCGTCGCGATCGACGGGCCCGCCGCGAGCGGGAAGTCGTCCACCGCGCAGTGGGTGGCGCAGGAGCTGGACTTCACGCACGTCGACTCCGGCTCGCTCTACCGCGCGGCGACCGCGGCCGCGCTCGACGCCGCGCCGGATGCCGTGCTCGAGGAGAGCGCGGTGCTGCGCGCCGCGGCGCCGATCGCGCTCGTGCCCGCCGGACGCAGCGTCGTCCCCGCGCGCGGCGGCGCGGTGATGGACGAGGTGCTCCGCAGCGCCGCCGTCACGCAGCACGTGAGCGAGGTCGCGCGCATGCCGAAGGTGCGCGCGTGGGTGAACGAGCGCGTGCGCGCCGCGGCGCAGGGGCGCGATGTGGTGGTCGACGGCCGCGACATGGGGACGGCCGTCTTCCCCGACGCGCACGTGAAGGTCTACCTCGTGGCCGACCCGTGGGAGCGCGCCCGACGGCGGCTCACGCAGCGCCTGCTCCGCGCGCCCACCGACGCCGAGATCGCCGAGGAGACCGAGCGCCTCGTGCAGCGCGACGCGCGCGACGCCGCGCAGTCGGCCCCCGCCGCGAGCGCGCTCCTCATCGACACCACGTACCTGACGCAGGAAGAGCAGGTGGGCCGCATCGTGGCCATGGTGCGGGCAGTTCGAGGCGAGAAGCGATAGTGGATCATGGGCCGTGGCCACCACCGAGAGGCGACCTTCGACCGTGGACCGATCGGATAGTGGGATGGAGATAGTGGCCAGTGCGACAGTGGAACGCGTCGCCCTGGCCACTATCCACCTCCCACTATCCGATCGGTCCACGGTCGAAGGTCGCCCCATTCGTCCTTGCCACGGCCCATGATCCACTATCTCGCAGTCAAAGCCGTTGCCTCACCGCAGCTTGCCAACTAAGTTGATAGGCTCTAATCCGGCCACGAGCCGGTCCCGCTCCTCACCTTTCGCTCGGCGCGGCGACGGCAAGTCCGCGCGCTCGGAGATCGTGCATGCCTGACCTCGAAGAGAAAGTCCCCTCGCCCCCCAAGAAGGATCCCCTCCGGGGCAAGCTCCGCCTGCTCGCGCACGGCGACAACCGCTGGGACGACGACGAGTATTCCGCCGACGAAGAGTCGGCGATGATCGAACTCTACGCCGGGACCCTCGCCTCGATCGACGAAGGCGAGATCGTGAAGAGCAAGGTCCTCGAGATCCGCGACAACCTCGTCATCCTCGACATCGGCTTCAAGTCGGAAGGGGCCGTCCCCCTCGAGGAATTCAAGGACTTCCCGAACCTCAAGGCGGGCGACGAGGTCGAAGTCCTCCTCGAGCATCTCGAGGACAACGAAGGCTCCGTCGTCCTCTCGAAGAAGAAAGCGGACTTCATGCGGGTCTGGGAGAAGATCCGCCTCGCCTACGAGAGCGATCAGCCGGTGGAAGGCACGCTCGTCAAGAAGATCAAGGGGGGCGTCGTCGTCGACCTCATGGGGGTCGATGCGTTCCTCCCCGGCTCGCAGATCGCGCTCCGCCGCGTGCCGAACATCGACGAGCTCCTCGGCCAGAAATACGAGTTCAAGATCATCAAGCTCAACAAGCGCCGCCGGAACATCGTGGTCTCGCGCCGCGTGATCCTCGAGGTCGAGCGCGCCGGCAAGCGCGAGAAGCTCATGAAGGAGCTCCAGAAGGACCAGATCCGGAAGGGCGTCGTCAAGAACATCACCGACTTCGGCGCGTTCATCGATCTCGGCGGCGTCGACGGCCTCCTCCACATCACCGACATGTCGTGGGGCCGCATCTCCCACCCGTCGGAGATGGTGCACATCGGGCAGGAGCTCGAGGTCAAGATCCTCGACATCGATTGGGAGCGCGAGCGCATCTCGCTCGGCCTCAAGCAGCTCCAGAGCTATCCGTGGAAGGACGTCGCGGAGAAGTATCCCGTGGGCACGCGCGTGCAGGGGAAGGTGGTCTCGATCACCAACTACGGCGCGTTCATCGAGCTCGAGCCCGGCATCGAGGGGCTCGTGCACATCAGCGAGATGAGCTGGACGCGCAACGTGCGCCACCCGAGCAAGCTCGTCTCGATCGGCGAAGTGATCGAGGCCGTGGTGCTCAAGGTGGATCCGAACGAGGAGAAGATCTCGCTCGGCATGAAGCAGACCGAGCAGGATCCGTGGGTGGTGCTCCCCTACAAGTACCCGGTGGGCACGCGCCTCAACGGCAAGGTGCGCAACCTCACCAGCTTCGGCGCGTTCGTCGAGATCGAGCCGGGCATCGACGGGCTGATCCACATCTCCGACATGTCGTGGACCAAGCGCGTGCAGCATCCCTCGGAGGTCGTGAAGAAGGGGGACGCGGTGGACGTCGTGATCCTCAACATCGACGCCGAGAACAAGCGCATCTCCCTCGGGCTCAAGCAGGCCACGGAAGATCCCTGGTTGAAGATCGGCGAGAGCTATCCCGTGGGGATGGACCTCCCCGGCAAGGTGGTGCGCCTGATGGACAAGGGCGTGGTCGTCGACATCGGCAACGACATCGAGGGTTTCGTCCCGATCTCGCAGCTCACGGTGGGCAAGCCCGTCACGAATCCGGCGGACGCGGTGTACGAGACCATGAATCTCGAACTCCGCATCCTCGAGGTGGATCCGATCCACCGCCGCATCGTGCTCGCGGTGACCGGCGTGCCCGAGGATCAGCCGCCGCGCCCGGAGACGCCGAGCAAGGTGATCCCGATGGATGAAGCGGAGGCCGTGCCGCCGATCCCCGCGGATGTCGACCCCGACGCCGAGTCGTAATCGCCGTCGTCACGGAACGCAGCGCGCCCCGCGGGCTCATGCTCGCGGGGCGCTTTGCATCGCGCTACTTTCCCACGCCATGAGCATGCGAGAGAAGCTCGAGCTCCTCGAGAAGCGGCACGCCGAGACGGAGCTCGGCGGCGGCGCCGAACGGCTCAAGGCGCAGCACGACAAGGGGAAGCTCAGCGCGCGCGAACGGCTCGACGTGCTCCTCGACGATGGCTCGTTCGTGGAGCTCGACCGCTTCGTGGTGCACCGCAGCAACGATTTCGGGCTCGCCGAGCAGCGCCCGTACGGCGATGGCGTCGTGACCGGCTACGGCCGCGTCGGCGGGCAGCTCGTCTACGTATTCTCGCAGGACTTCACGGTGTTCGGCGGCTCGCTCTCCGAATCGCACGCCGAGAAGATCTGCAAGGTGATGGACCTCGCGCTGCGCAACGGCGCGCCGGTGATCGGTCTGAACGATTCGGGCGGCGCGCGCATCCAGGAGGGCGTGGTCTCGCTCGGCGGCTACGCCGAGATCTTCAAGCGCAACACGCTCGCCAGCGGCGTGGTGCCGCAGATCTCCGCGATCCTCGGGCCCTGCGCGGGGGGCGCCGTGTACTCGCCGGCGATCACCGACTTCGTGTACATGGTGCGCGGCACGAGCTTCATGTTCGTCACCGGCCCGAACGTCGTGAAAACGGTGACGCATGAGGACGTCACGATGGAGCAGCTCGGCGGCGCCGACACGCACGCCTCGATGAGCGGCGTCGCGCACTTCGCCTGTGACTCCGAGTTCGCTTGCCTCGGCGCCATCCGCGACCTCCTGCGCTTCATCCCCCCGAACAACTTGAGCGAGCCGCCGCGCGGCGCCGGCACCGATCCGCGCGGCCGCCGCGACGAGGCGCTCCTCGAGATCGTCCCCGATTCGCCGAACAAGCCGTACGACATGCACGAGGTGCTCGCGCGCATCGTGGACGACGGCGCGTTCTACGAGGTGCACGCGGACTACGCGAAGAACCTCCTCGTGGGCTTCGCGCACCTGGGCGGGATGAGCGTCGGCATCGTCGCCAACCAGCCCGCCGTGCTCGCCGGCGTGCTCGACATCGACGCGAGCGTGAAGGGGGCGCGCTTCATCCGCTTCTGCGATGCCTTCAACATCCCCCTCGTGACCTTCGAGGACGTGCCCGGCTTCCTCCCGGGCGTCGGGCAGGAGCACCACGGCATCATCCGCCACGGCGCGAAGCTCCTCTACGCGTACTGCGAGGCGACGGTGCCGAAGCTCACGGTGATCACGCGCAAGGCGTACGGCGGCGCGTACGACGTCATGAGCAGCAAGCACATCCGCGGCGACTTCAACCTCGCGTGGCCCACGGCGGAGATCGCCGTGATGGGGCCCAAGGGCGCGGTGGAGATCCTCTTCCGCAAGGAGATCGCCGAGAGCAAGGACGCGGACGCGGCCACGGAGCAGCGCAGCGCCGAGTACCGCGAGAAGTTCGCGCACCCGTACGTGGCCGCGGGGCGCGGCTACGTGGACGACATCATCGATCCGCGCGAGACGCGTCCGCGCCTCATCGATGCGCTCGAGACGCTGCGCGCCAAGCGCGACCGCAATCCGGCCAAGAAGCACGGCAACATCCCGCTCTGATGGCGGGGCCGAGCCGCACGCTCCATCTGGGCGACATCGCGCCGGATTTCACGCTGCAGGAGGCCGCCGGCGGCACGCGCGTGAGTCTGCGCAACCTGCTCGACGATCGCGCCGGCCTCCTCCTCGTGTTCCACCGCGGATTCTGGTGACCCAATTGCCGCGGGCAGCTCGGGGAGCTGCGCGACGCGTGGCCGCGATACGAGCATGCCGCCATCGGGATCGCGGTGGTGCTCTCGCAGTCGTGCGAGCGCATGGCGGAGTCCGTCCGCGCGGCCAAGGAGCCGTACCCGTTCCCGCTCTGCTGCGATGAGGACCGCACCGTGATCAAGAAGTACGGCGTGTGGCATCCCATCGGCCTCGATGCGTGGAACGTGGCGCACCCCGCCTCGTTCCTGATCGATCCCAAGCGACGCGTGCGCTACGCCTTCGTGGGGCGCAGCCAGTTCGCGCGCGCGCCGCTCGCGGCCATCCTCGCCGCCGCCGCGGAGGCCGGTGTTCGATAAGGTCCTCGTCGCCAACCGTGGCGAGATCGCGCTGCGCATCGTGCGCGCGTGCCGCGAGCTCGGCGTGCGCGCCGTGGCCGTGTACAGCGACGCCGACGCCGACGCGCCGCACGTGCGCGAAGCCGACGAAGCGGTGCGCCTCGGCCCGCCCCCCGCCGCGGAGAGTTACCTGCGCGGCGATCTCCTCATCGCCGTCGCGCAACGCGTGGGAGCTCAGGCCATCCACCCCGGCTACGGCTTCCTGGCCGAGCGCGAGCCCTTCGCGCGCGCCGTGCGCGACGCCAAGCTCACGTTCATCGGCCCGCCGCCCGAAGCCATCGCCGCGATGGGGAGCAAGACGGCCGCGCGCACGCTCGCGATCCGCGCCGGCGTGCCCGTCGTCCCCGGCACCACCACGCCGCTCCGCGATGCCAAGGAGGCATCCAAGACGGCCGCCGAGTTCGGCTACCCGGTGCTCCTCAAGGCGGCCGCGGGCGGGGGCGGGAAGGGGATGCGCGTGGTGCGCGCCGAGTCCGAGCTCGAGGGCGCGCTGGAGAGCGCCCGCCGTGAGGCGAAGAACGCCTTCGGCGACGATGCCGTGTACGTCGAGAAGTACATCGCGGGCCCGCGCCACGTGGAGATCCAGGTGCTCGGCGACATGCACGGCAACATGGTGTCGCTCGGCGAGCGCGAATGCTCCGTGCAGCGGCGTCACCAGAAGATGATCGAGGAGGCGCCGAGCGTGGCCGTGTCGCCGGCGCTGCGGCGCGAGATGGGGGAGACCGCGGTGCGCGCCGCGCAGGCCGCCGGCTACGTGAACGCGGGCACGTGCGAGTTCCTCCTCGACCGCGACGGCAAGTTCTATTTCCTGGAGATGAACACGCGCCTCCAGGTGGAGCACCCCGTCACCGAGAGCGTGATGGGGATCGACATCGTGCAGTGGCAGCTGCGCATCGCGAGTGGCGAGAAGCTCCCGTTCGCGCAGAAGGACTTCACGCCGCGCGGCTGGGCCATCGAGTGCCGCATCACGAGCGAGGATCCGGCCAACGGCTTCCTGCCGTCCACCGGGCGCATCGAGTACCTGCGCCTCCCCGGTGGCCCGGGCGTACGGTGGGACGGCGGGATCGGGATCGGGAGTGAGATCGGCCTCCACTACGACCCGATGCTCGCCAAGCTCATCGTGCACGCGCCCACGCGCGAGGCGGCGATCGCGCGCATGCACCGGGCCTTGCTGGAGCTCACGGTGGAAGGGGTGGAGACGTCGCGCGATTTCCATCTGCGTGTGATGGAAGACGATGAATTCCGCCGCGGCGCGATCGACATCCAGTGGCTCGAACGCCGGCTCGACTCGCTCACGAGCGTCGCCCCGCCGGCCGGTGGCGACGTCGCCGCCGCGATCGCCGCCGCGCTCCTCGCGGAAGAAGAGCGCACGCGGCGCTCGGTGCCGGCGGCCACGCCGGGCGCGTCGGATGGAGCGGTGGACGCGTGGCGCGCCGCGGCGCTGCGCGAGGGGCTGCGCGAATGAAGCGCACACGCCGCCCGCGCCCGCCGCGCGCCGCACGAGGCGCCGCGACGCGGGCCGTCGTGACTATCGAGAGCATCGCGGCCGGTGGCGATGGCGTCGCGCGCGCCGACGGCATGGTGGTCTTCGTGCCGCGCACCGCGCCCGGCGACGTGGCGGAGATCGATCTCCTGCCCGGCGCTCGATTCGCGCGCGGCACGCTGCGTGCGCTCGAGACGCCCGGTCCCGGCCGCGTCGAGCCGCGCTGCGCGCATTACACGCGCGATCGCTGCGGCGCCTGCCAGCTGCAGCACCTTTCCATCGAGGCGCAGCGCGATGCCAAGTCGCGCATCGTGGCCGACGCGCTCCGTCGCATCGGACATCGCGAGGGCGCACTGCCGCCTGTGCGCTTCGCCGGCGAGCCGTGGCGCTACCGGCGCAAGCTCACCCTCGCGATGCGCCGCCGCGGCGGACGATGGACGGCTGGCCTGCACCCCTACGACGATCCCGCGCGCGTGTTCGCGCTGGACGATTGTCCCATCACCGACACACGCGTGCTCGAGGTGTGGCGGGCGGTGCTCGCCGCGGCCGGCGACTTCCCCGACGCCACGGAATTGCGCGGTGCCGTTCGACTCGATGATGAGGGCGCGGTGTTCGCGCTCGAGGGAGGCGCCGAGTGGCCGCGCAGCGCCGAGTTCTTCGCGCGCGTGCCGGCGCTGGCTTCGGCGTGGTGGACCCCACGCGACGGGATCCGGCGGCGCGCGCACGCGCGTGGCGATGCCACCGCGCCGGGGGCGAGCTTCGCGCAGGTGAACGCGCGCGTCGCCGCGGAGATGCAGGCGCACGTGGTGAAGCTCGCGATGGCGCACCGGCCATCGAGCATGGTAGATGCCTACGCCGGCGTGGGGGACACCGCCGCCGCCGTCGCGGCGGAGGGCGTTCGCGTGACCGCCATCGAGCTGGACGAGGACGCGACCGCCCGCTGCCGCGCGCGGCTCCCGAGCTCGTCGCGTGCGATCGCCGCGCGGGTGGAGGACGCGCTCCCCGGGGCGTTGCCCGCGGAAGTGATCGTCCTCAATCCGCCGCGCGCGGGGGTAGACGCGCGCGTGACCACCGAGCTCGAACGCGCCGCCGCGAGCGCGCGCGCTATGATCTACGTGAGCTGCGACCCCGCCACGCTCGCGCGCGACCTCGCGCGACTCCCGTCGTGGCGCCTCGCGAGCGTCACGTGCTTCGACATGTTCCCGCAGACCGCGCACGTGGAGACGGTGTGCGAGCTCGTGCCCGGAGTCGCTGCGTGAGGTACATCGTGGAGGTGCGCGGCGAGCGCATCGTGGTGGACCTCGCGCTGAATGCCGCCACGGTGGATGGCCGCGCGCGGCCCGTGGCGCTGCGCACGGTGGAAGGCACGCCCGTGCGCCTCGTCACGATCGGGGACGAAGTCCATCGCGTGGTCGTGCGCGAGCGCGCGGGGCGCGGCGCATACCAGCTGTGGATCGACGGCTTCGTCTACGACGTGGAAGCGCTCGATGAGCGCACGCGCACCATCCGCGACCTCACCGCCGCCGCCAAGGGACCATCCGGACCCGCCCCCCTCGTGGCCCCGATGCCCGGCCTCATCGTGCGCGTGCGCGTGAAGCCCGGCGATGCCGTGGCCGCGGGAGAGGGGCTCGTGGTGATGGAAGCGATGAAGATGGAGAACGAGCTGAGATCCGCGGGGGCCGGCACGGTGAGGGCCGTAAGGGTCTCGCCGGGAGACAAGGTAGAACGTGGGGCCATCCTCATCGAGCTGGACTGAGCCGCGAACGGCCAACCACTAACTGCCGATCGTCGACCATCGACAAGGCATGACAACTGTTCCTGTTGGTTCCTAGCCCGTTACTGGCTTGGCGCCCGGTGGGCGCGAACCCGAACGGCGCAACGCGCCAATAGGAAAAGTTGTCATGCCTCGTCGATGGTCGACCATCGTCAGTTCGCAGTTGCAGTCCAGCAGATTGACTATCCCCAACAACGATACTAGCTTACAAGTCTGTCATTTTTCCAAAACCATGAAGACCTTTTCAGCCAAACCAACGGACATCACCAACGACTGGTACGTCGTCGACGCCGAGGATCAGGTCCTCGGACGCCTCGCGACCGAGGTCGCTCGGATCATCCGTGGCAAGCATAAGCCCATCTTCACCCCGCACATGGACACCGGCGATCACGTCATCGTGATCAACGCGTCCAAGGTGAAGCTCACCGGCCGCAAGGCGGAGCAGAAGCGCTACTTCCGCCACACCGGATACATGGGGCACGAGCGCTTCACGCCGTATGCCACGATGCTCGCCAAGCAGCCCGAGCGCGTGATCGAGAAGGCGGTGTTCGGGATGCTCCCCAAGACCGCGCTCGGCCGGCAGAAGTTGCGCATCAAGCTCCGCGTGTACGCCGGCGCCGAGCACCCGCACACGGCGCAGCAGCCGAAGGTCCTCAACCTCAAGCCTGAAGGGAAGAAGTGATGGCGGACGCCACCATGCACGCGATCGGACGCCGCAAGGAGAGCGTCTGCCGTCTGTACCTTCGCCCCGGCTCGGGGAAGTGGGATGTGAACGGACGCACGCTCGGCGATTACTTCCCGCGTCCCACGTTGGTGTCGAGCATCCAGCAGCCGTTCACGGCCACGGACAGCCTCGGCCGCTACGATGTGAAGGCCACGATCGAAGGGGGCGGGCAGAGCGGACAAGCGGGGGCGTTGCGCCTCGCGGCCGCGCGCGCGCTCGTGAAGCTCGACGAGGGCAACCGGCGCAAGCTGCGCGACCTCGGGCTCCTGACGCGCGACGCGCGCGCCGTGGAGCGCAAGAAGCCGGGCCGTCCGAAGGCCCGCAAGCGGTTCCAGTTCAGCAAGCGGTAGTCGTATCGCGGCACCGCGCGGCGTGATCGCGCGGATCTCTCACGCTCCCTGAGCGGTGGTGGAGGTGCCGGGCAACCGGTCCACCGCGGCGATGACGGGAGCGGCGGACTCAACCGGAAGGAGAAGCACACGCATGATGCAGCCCACGTTGGAGCAGTTGCTCGCCGCCGGGGTCCACTTCGGCCACCAGACGCGCCGGTGGAACCCCAAGATGCGCCGGTTCATCTTCGCCGAGCGCAACGGCATCCACATCATCGACCTGCAGAAGACCCTGCGGCAGATCGAGCTCGCGCAGAAGATCGCGCGCGACACGATCCTCCGCGGCGACAACATCCTGTTCGTCTGCACGAAGCAGCAGCTGAAGGGGATCGTGCAGGAGGAAGCGGAGCGCTGCGGCGCGATGTTCGTCACCGAGCGTTGGCTCGGCGGGCTCCTCACGAACTTCCAGACGGTCAAGAAGCAGCTGCGCCGCCTGAAGGACCTCGAAGCGGGGCGCGAGGAAGGGGGCGAGTTCCAGAATTACACGAAGAAGGAACAGCTCATGATGGGCCGCGAGCTGGAGAAGCTCAACAAGTACCTCTCCGGCATCAAGAACATGGGCCGCCTCCCAGGGCTGCTCGTGGTGATCGACTCCAAGAAGGAGAAGATCGCGGTGACCGAGGCGAACAAGCTCGGCATCCCGATCGTCGCGATCGTCGACACGAACGCCGATCCCGATCTCATCACGGTGCCGATCGCGGGCAACGACGACGCGATCCGTTCCGTGGAGCTGATCACGAAGGCGCTGGCCGATGCGATCGAGGAAGCGCGCCGTGAGGCGCCGAAGCGCGAGGAGATCGTGGAAGAGGAAGGTGGGATGACCACCTACTCGTCGGACCGCGGGAGCGAGCCCGCGGACGAAGGGGACCGCAAGCGCCGCCGCCGCACGCGGCGCCGCCGCGCGAAGCCCGAAGCGATCGCCGCGCGCCTCAAGCAGGGCGACACGGTCGAAGCCACCGACGCCGCCGAGCCGGCGGACGCGCCGGCCGAGGAAGCAGCAGAATAAGGGCCGGGTCCCGTCCCGGGGACTCGTGCCCGCCGCAGTTGCGCTGTAAACTGTCTACGCCGCCGGGATCCCCGGCGGCGTTCTCACGAAGGACCACGCGCGGCCGCGATGCGGCCCGCTTCGATGCACGCGCCGAGCGTGCAGGATGATCATCACGATGAGCACGACGACGAATTTCACGGCGAAGGACGTCCAGGAGCTGCGCCAGCGCACCGGCGCGGGCATGATGGATGCCAAGAAGGCACTCACCGAGACGGGCGGCGACATGGACAAGGCCGCCGACCTCCTCCGCACGAAGGGCATCGCGAAGGCCGAGAAGCGCGCCGGCCGCGAGGCGAGCGAAGGGGTGATCGGCAGCTACATCCACCACAACCACAAAGTGGCCGTGCTGGTGGAAGTGAACTGCGAGACCGACTTCGTCGCGCGCACCGATGACTTCAAGCAGCTCGCGAAGGACCTCGCGATGCACATCGCCAGCGCGGCGCCGCTCGCGGTCGACAAGGATGGCGTCGATCCCGAGATCGTCGCGCACGAGCGCAAGATCTACGAGCAGCAGGTGCGCGAGAGCGGCAAGCCGGAGAACCTCGTCGCGAAGATCGTGGACGGCAAGGTCGAGGCGTACTACAAAGAGGTGGCGCTCCTCTCGCAGGCCTGGATCCGCGAGCCCAAGAAGACCATCGGCGACCTCGTGAAGGAAACCTCGGCCAAGCTCGGCGAGAACGTCACCGTGAAGCGCTTCGTGCGCTTCCAGCTCGGGCAGGGATGACGCCGGCCAAGCCGCTCAAGTACACGCGCGTCCTCCTCAAGCTCTCCGGCGAGGCCCTCGCCGGGGAGCAGGGGAACAGTTTCGATTTCGAAGTGCTCGACCGCCTGGCCGGCGACATCAAGCTCGTGGCCGCGATGGATGTGCACGTGGGACTCGTGATCGGCGGCGGCAACATCGTCCGCGGCTCGCTCCTCGCCAAGATGGGGATGGACCGCGTGGGCGCCGACTACATGGGGATGCTCGGCACCGTGATCAACGCCCTCGCCCTCCAGGATGCGCTCGAGCGGAAGCACGTCGAGACGCGCGTCATGACCTCCATCCGCATGGAGGATGTGGCCGAGCCGTACATCCGCCGGCGCGCGCTGCGCCACTTCGAGAAGGGGCGCACCGTGATCTTCGCGGGCGGCACCGGCAATCCGTACTTCAGCACCGACACCGCCGCCGCGCTCCGCGCCATCCAGATGAAGGCCGACGTCATTATCAAGGCGACGAACGTGGACGGCGTCTACTCGGCCGATCCCAAGAAGGACAAGAAGGCCAAGAAGTTCGACGAGATCACCTATCGCGACGTGATCCTCCAGCGGCTCGAGGTCATGGACCAGACCGCGATCACGCTCTGCGATGAGAACAACCTGCCCATGATCGTGCTGGACATTCAACAGGAGGGCGCGGTCGCGCGGGCCATCCGCGGCGAGCGCGTCGGGACACTGGTGCGATGAGCACGATACCCGAGATCCTGAAGGACTGCCGCGCCGGGATGGACAAGGCGCTCGAGAGCACGAAGCGGGAGTTCGCCTCCATCCGCAGCGGGAAGGCGTCCGCGTCGATGCTCGACACCGTGCGCGTGGAAGCGTACGGCAACCAGATGCAGCTCACGCAGGTGGCGACCGTGGCCGCCCCCGAGCCCCGACTCATCACGGTCACGCCGTGGGACAAGGGACTCGCGAGCGCGATCGAGCGCGCCATCCGCGACTCGCATCTGGGGCTCGATCCCGCGTCGCAGGGGGGGATCATCCGCGTGCCCCTCCCGTCGCTCAACGAGGAGCGCCGCAAGGAGCTGGTGAAGGTGGTGCACAAGTTCGCGGAGGAAGGGCGCATCGCCGTCCGCCACGCGCGCACGGTGGCGCGCGACACCATGAAGAAGCTCGAGAAGGTGGCGGAGGACGACAAGAAGCACGCCGAGAAGGACCTGCAGAAGCTGCACGACGATCACATCGCGAAGATCGACCAGATGGTGAAGGGGAAGGAAGCGGAGATCATGGAGGTCTGAGGCGCGGGGCGCCGCGCAGGCGCCCGCCTTTGACTTCGACATTTCCCACGGCAAGATTGCGTCTCATGGCAACCGACGAGCTGCTCGCCCGCCTCCGCGTGAACGGCGCGATCCCGCGGCACGTCGCCATCATCATGGACGGGAACGGCCGCTGGGCGCGCGAGCGCAATCTCCCGCGCCCGCTGGGGCATCGCTCCGGCATGAAGGCCGTGCGCGAGGTGGTGGAAGGGGCGCTCGCCGCGGGCGTGGAGGTGCTCTCACTCTTCGCCTTCTCGCAGGAGAACTGGCAGCGCCCGGCGCCGGAGATCGAGGCGCTGATGAGCCTCCTCGAGGAGTACATCGCGCGCGAGGCGGACGAGCTCGCGGAACAGGGGGTGAAGGTGCAGGTGCTCGGCGAGCTCTCGCGGCTCACGCCCCCGGCGGCGGCCGCCGCGGCCACGCTCGTGGAGCGCACGGCCCACAACGACCGCCTCACGCTCAACCTCTTCATCTCGTACGGGAGCCGCGCCGAGATCGTGCGCGCCACGCAGCAGCTCGCGGCCGACGTGCGCGATGGCCGGCTCGCGGTCGAGGACATCGACGAGGACGCGCTGCGCGCGCGCCTGTACACGGCCGACTCCCCCGATCCCGATCTGCTCATCCGCACGAGCGGCGAGCAGCGCATCTCGAACTTCCTTCTCTGGCAGCTCGCGTACACGGAGCTGTACCTGAGTCCCGTGCTCTGGCCGAACTTCGGCCGGCGCGAGCTCTTCGAAGCGATCCTCGATTACCAGAACCGCGAGCGACGCTTCGGACGGGTCAACGCGTAGTGCCGCTCCCGAATCTCGCGGCGCGGGTGCTGTTCGCCGTCGTCGCGATCCCGGTCGTCATCGCCGCCGTCTGGTTCGGTGGCGGCGCGCTCGCGCTGTTGCTCGCGGTGGCGTCGGCGCTCGCGGCGTGGGAGCTCTGTCGGCTCGCCAGCGCCGCCGGCTACGCGCCGTTCACGTGGGCGGCCACGGCGATCGCGGGGATCCTCCCGATCGCGGTCTGGGGCTACGTGCTGAGTGAGTTCGCGCCGCCGCTCCTCGCGCTCGGCTTCATCGTGATGCTCGCCATCGTCGCGGCCATGCTCTTCCGCCGCGCTCCCGACCGCCGCCCGCTCGGCGCGGCTGCGGTCACGCTCTTCGCCGTGCTATACACGGGCGGCACCCTGAGCTTCGCCTACGCGCTGCGCTACCAGATGTACACGATCGGCGCCGCGGCGGGCACGGCCTTGCTGCTCTTCCCGCTCGTGATCACGTGGGTCACCGATACGGCCGCGTTCTTCACCGGGCGCGCCTTCGGGCGCCGCCCGCTCATGCCCACGGTGAGTCCCGCGAAGACGGTCGAGGGAGCGGTGGGCGGGCTCATCGCCGCGATGCTCGTCGCGTGGGGCTACGTGCTCTGGGTGCTCGTGCCGGCGGCGAGCCTCGCGATGCGCCCGATGGTGGCGCTGCTCGTGGGCGCGGCGATCAGCATCGCCGCGCAGGTGGGGGACCTCGCCGAGTCGCTCATGAAGCGCGAAGCGGGGATGAAGGACAGCTCGCACTTGATACCCGGACACGGCGGCGTGCTCGACCGCCTCGACAGCCTGTTCTTCGCCATCCCGGCGGCGTTCTTCATCTTCACGCTCCCCAGCGTGCTCATCCCGGTGGTGCGCTAGTGCCGCGCGGCGTCGCGATCCTCGGCTCCACCGGGAGCATCGGCACCACCGCGCTCCGCGTGCTCGCGCGCCATCCCGACCGGTTCACGGTGTCGGCGCTCACGGCGTTCGCCAACGCGACGCTCCTGCGCGAGCAGGCGGAGATCCACCATCCGAGCTTCGTCGGCGTGGTGCGCAACGGCGCGGTGCACCCCGATGGATGGCGCGAGGGGACGGCCTGCCTCGTCGAGGCGGCGCAGCGCCCCGATGTGCACATCGTGCTCAACGCGATCGTCGGCGCCGCGGGACTCGACGCGACGCTCGCCGCGGTGCGCGCCGGCAAGCGTGTGGCGCTCGCGAACAAGGAGACGCTCGTGGTCGCGGGCGAGCTGGTGGAAGCGGCGTGCCGCGAGGGCGGGGGAGAGATCGTCCCCGTGGATAGCGAGCACAGCGCGATCCTGCAGTGCCTCGCGGGGCGCGCCACGTCGGAGGTGCGGCGGCTCCTGATCACCGCCAGCGGCGGCCCGTTCCGCGATTGGCCGCGCGAGCGCTTGGAGCGCGCCACGATCGCCGATGCGCTCCAGCATCCCACGTGGCGCATGGGGCGCAAGATCACCATCGACAGCGCGACCCTGGTGAACAAGGCCCTCGAGGTGATCGAGGCGCACTTCCTGTTCGGACTCCCCTACGACCGCATCGAGATCGTGGTGCATCCGCAGAGCGTGGTGCACTCCATGGTGGAGTTCGTGGACGGGAGCGTGCTCGCGCAGATGGGCGTGCCGAGTATGGAGCTGCCCGTGCTCTACGCGCTCACGCACCCCGATCGCGTGGCCGACACGGGCGTGCCGCCGTTCGATCCGGTGGAGCTCTCTCCGCTCACCTTCGAGCGCGTGCGTACCTCGGACTTCCCCGCGCTGCGCATGGGCATCGAGGCGGGGCGCGCGGGGGGCGCGGCGCCGGCGGTCTTCAACGCCGCGAACGAGCAGGCGGTCGCGCTCTTCCTTGAGGGGCGCATCCCGTTCGCGGGGATCCCGCGCGCCATCGGGACGGCGCTCGAAGCGCTCGCCGGCGCCACCGGCGGCACGCGTGACGCGCTCATGGCCGCGGACCAGGAGGCGCGCCGTCTCGTGCGCGCGGCATTCCCATGATGGATATCCTGCGCGGCCCCGCCGCGATCATCCTCGTCTTCGGGCTCGTGATCTTCGTGCACGAGCTCGGGCATTTCCTCGCCGCGAAGCTCATGGGCGTGTACGCGCCGCGCTTCTCGATCGGGTTCGGCCCCGCGCTCTGGAGCCGCAAGTGGGGAGAGACGGAGTACATGCTCGCCGTCTTCCCGCTCGGCGGCTACGTGCGCATGGCCTCGCGCGACGACGAGACGATGGCGTTCATCGAAGGGGGCGGCGAGACGCCGGCCACCGGAGAGCGGCCCAAGCGCCCGCGCTACTGGAGCGAGACGGGCACCGCGCCATTCGGCCCGCGCCCCGTGCCGGCGGACCGCTGGTTCGAGTCGAAGTCCCTCGCGGCGCGCTTGTTCATCCTCGTGGCCGGCGTGACGATGAACATCCTCCTCGGCTTCGTGATCTACACCGGCATCGCGATCGACCTGGGCGAAGCGGTGCTCGACACGCGGCTCGTCGGGAGAGTCACGCCCCCGGCCGCGGCGCCGCAGCTCGCGATGATCGCCCCCGGCGACTCCATCGTGGCCGTCGGTCCCGTGCGCGTCACCAACTGGAACTCCTTTGACCAGGCGCTCGACACCCTCCCCGGCGACAGCCTCACCATCCGCACCACGCGCGCCGCGGTCACCGTGGCGGCGGGCGAGCCCAAGAGTGCGGCGCGCAAGGCGCTGGAGGAGGCGATCGTTCCCGACTGGCCGGCCGTGCTCGAGGCGGTGAAGCCCGGTGACCCCGCACAACGCGCCGGCCTGCGCGAAGGGGACAGCATCGTCGCGATCGATGGCGCCCCCATCCGATCGTGGCTCGGAGTGCGCGACCACATCGAGCCCGCCATCGGCCGCACCATCACGTTCACCGTGATGCGGCAGGGCGTGCCCGTCACGGCCGTGGTGCACACCGACAGCAACAAGGTGGTCGACCCGGTCACGAAGCAGTCGCGCACCGTGGGCTGGATAGGCGTGCAGGTGAAGGAGCCGATCGCGCACACGCCGATCTCGGTCGGCGCCGCCATCGCGGTGGGCGGCCGGTTCACCCTGTTCGCCGCGGGGGCCGTGGTGGAATCGGTGAAGATGCTCCTCACCGGCGCGGCCTCGATCAAGGAGCTCGGCGGCCCCGTCGCGATCGGCGGCGCCGCGGTGCAGGCGGCGCGCGCGGGATGGGAGCAGCTGCTGAGTCTCCTCGCGCTGATCAGCATCAACGTGGCCGTGTTCAACCTGCTCCCCGTGCCCATCCTGGACGGCGGCCAGATCATGATCGTGCTCGCCGAGCGCGTGAAGGGCGGGGCGCTGAGCCCGCGCACGCGCGAGAACCTGATCCGCGTGGGGCTCGTGCTCGTGCTCCTGCTGTTGGTGGTGGTGATGTACAACGACATCTCGGCGCGCATCCGCGGCGCCGGCGGCCCGTGAGAGCCCTCCTCGCGGCCGCGCTGCTCGCGATCGCGAGCGTCGCCGCGCACGCGCAGCAGGGCGCCTACCGCTTCGAGATCACCGCCGTCGGCGACAGCACGATCGCCTTCCGCGCGCCCGACGCCCCATGGATGAAGCGCGGCCTCAAGGGCATCGCCGTCGATCCCACCCGCCGCGACGCTCTCATCGCGCGATTCACGGTGCTGCGCGTGGAAGGACAGCTCGCCACCGCGGTCATCACCGGGCAGACGGCGAAGGTCACGACGGGATATGTCGCGCTGGTGGAGGCGCCGGGGAAGGCATGGTACGCGCAGCCGGCGGTGTGGATCGCGGGTGGGGCCGGGCTCATCGCGGGGATACTCATCGCCCGCTAGAACCGCGAACTACCGATGGTCGACCATCGACAAGGCATGACAACTTTTCCTATTGGCTCGCTGCCCGAATGGATTCGTCTCCACCGCGCGGCGACCGCGGCGAAGCCGCGTCGCTCGCGCTTCCGGGCGGAGATTGCGGCCGTGATGTGCACGGTCCAACAGGAACAGTTTTTATGCCTTGTCGATGGTCGACCATCGGTAGTTCGCGGTTGCCGTTCACCTGCAGATCAGCCGAACTCTCTCCCGCTTGGTCGCCCCCGCGACGATGCCCAACTTCCCTCGGAACTCCGCGCAGTACGGCGCTTCCACCCTCAACGCGTAGCTCCCCGCCGGCACCACGATCGGCGCCTTGCGCCGCACTCCGCCGTGCGATTCCACCTTCCCACTCGGCTGCGCCAGCAGCATGTACGTCGCCGCACTCGGCTGCGCGTCCAGCGAGAGGTATCCGCACGCTCGCGGCGTGAGTGCGGCCGTCGTCGCGCCGGAATCGCGTACGTCGCCGTGCCACTCCTGCCGCGCCGCGGTGCAGCCGGGAATGCTGTGCACGCTCGCGACCACCACGTGCGCGCCCGCCGCGATCGCGGGGCTGGTCCATGATCCCTTGCCCACCACCACGCCGTCCACGCTGATCTCGGCGGCCGCCGGCGCACGCACCTTGAGCACCGGCCCGCCGCTCGCGGCCGCTCCCTCGGGGGCGACCGGGGTGGTGAGCGGCGGCACCGCGCCCGGATCCTCCGCGGTCGCGACTTCGGGCACGTTGATCACCGGCTTGGGCGACGGCGTGCGGCGCATCGCGAGGGCCACGGCGCCGAGCGTCACGGCCGCGACGCCGGCGAGCGTGAACGCCGCGCGGCGCACCCCGCTCCACTTGCGGCGCGGGTGCGTGGTGTCGAGCTCGCCGCCGAGCGTGCCGAGCGATTGCAGCGCCGCCACCGGCGTGGACGCGCGTCCCAGGAGCTGCACCAGCTCCGTGCGCAGCGCATCGCCCGTGGGATAGCGGTCCTCCGGGCGTTTCTGCAGGCACTTGAGGATGATCCGCTCCATCTCCTCGCTCATCGCGGGATTGAACTCGCGCGGATGCGGCGGTTCGTCCTCCACGTGCTGGCGCGCGATCTCGTACCAATCGTCGCCGCGGAAGGGGAGCACGCCGGCCCCCGCGCGGAACAGCGTGACGCCCAGCGAATAGATGTCCGCGCGCCCATCCAGCGTCTGCCCGCGCGCCTGCTCCGGGCTGAAGTACTGCGGCGTGCCCACCACCATGTTGGTGCCCGTCTGCTCCACGTAGCCGCTCACCGCGCGCGCGATCCCGAAGTCCGCCACGATCGCGTTCCCGTGCTCGTCGAACAGGATGTTGTCCGTCTTGATGTCGCGGTGGATCACCCCTTCGCGGTGCGCGAACGCGAGCGCGGCGGCCACGTCCATGCCCAGCCGGATGAGCAGCGTCTCGGGGAGGATCCCGAGCATCTCGAGGCGGCCGTCGAGCCCCGCCGTGAGGTAGTCCATCACGAAGTAGACGGCCGTCCCCTCGTGTCCCACCGCGAGGATGCGGATGATGTTCGGGTGCCGCAGCTTGGCGGCGATCGAGGCCTCGTGGCGGAAGCGCGTCTCGAAGGTCTCCTCCCCCGCGAATTGGGGCTTGAGGACCTTGATCGCCACGGGGATGCCGAGCTCGGGGTCGTACCCCTTGTAGACCCAGGCGAAGCCGCCGGACCCGACTATGGCGTCCACACGGAAGCGGCCGAGGTGGCGGCCGAGATAGCGCTCGGGCACGAGACTTTACACGCGCGCGGAAGTGGACTAAATTACCGTGCTACAACGGATTCGGCGCACAACGCGCACTGGCACGATCGGAGACCCAAGAGTCATGGCGTTCGCAAAGGCAGAGCTCATCAAGAAGCACCGGGCCCACGAGAAGGACAGCGGCTCCACGAGACTGCAGGTCTCGCTCCTCACCGAGCGGATCAACTACCTGACCGACCACTTCCGGGCCCACGTGAAGGATAATCACGGGCGCCGCGGACTCCTCAAGATGGTCGGCAAGCGACGCCGTCTGCTGGACTACATGAAGCGGACCGACCTCACGGGCTATCGCAAGCTCATCGACGAGCTTGGCCTCCGCCACTAACGCTCCGGTCTAAGCCATCGCGCGGGCGCCCATCGGGGTCCCCGCGCGATTCGCATTTCCACGAACCAGGAACACATGCAACGCATTGAGAAGGAGTTCGCGGGCCGCAAGCTGATCATCGAGACCGGCCGCATGGCCAAGCAGGCCGCCGGGTCCGCGCTGGTCCAGTACGGCGACACGATGGTCCTCGCCGCGCTCACCGTCAGCGACAACACGAGCCCGCTCCCGTTCTTCCCCTTGACGGTCGAGTACAAGGAAAAGTCATACGCCGCGGGCAAGATCCCCGGCGGCTTCATCAAGCGTGAAGGGCGCCCGCACGACGACGAGATCCTCTCGGCGCGCATCATCGACCGGTCGATCCGCCCGCTCTTCCCCGAAGGCTTCAAGAACGAAGTGCAGGTGTTCGTCTACGTGATCAGCGCGGACCAGGAGAACGACGCGGACTTCCCGTCGCTCCTCGCCGTGTCCCTCGCGATGAACGCGAGCAAGATCCCCTTCTTGGGCCCGATCGCCGGCGTGCGCATCGGCCGCCTCGAAGGCAAGTGGGTGATCAACCCCACCTTCCAGCAGCTCGAGTACAGCGACATGGACCTCATCGTCAGCGGATCGAAGGACTCGATCAGCATGGTCGAAGGGGGCGCGCTTGAGGTCACGGAAGAAGACGTGGTAGACGGCCTCGCCCTCGCGCAGCGCTCGATCCAGCAGCTCGTCTCGCTCCAGGAAGAGATGCTCGCCAAGGGACGCGCTCCCAAGATGACGTGGACCAAGGCGGTGCACCCCGACGCCCTCACCAAGCGCGTCGAGGAGCTGGGCCGCGAGAAGATCGGCGCCGCGATCAACCAGATGGAGAAGCACGCGCGCATCGAGGCGGTCGAGAAGGCGAAGAAGGAGATCACCGAGATGGTCTCCATCGAGTTCCCCGAGTACGCGAAGGAAGTCGGGAATCTCGTGGGTGACCAGGAGTACCACGCGCTCCGCGCGCAGGTGCTCGACACCAAGCAGCGCGTGGACGGCCGCGGCCTCACCGAAGTGCGCCCGATCACCATCCAGACCGGCGTGCTCCCGCGCGCGCACGGCTCCGCGCTCTTCACACGCGGCCAGACGCAAGCGCTCGTCGCGATCACGCTCGGCACGGCCAAGGATGCGCAGCGTCTGGACAGCATCGACGACACCGCCGAGACCACGAAGTCGTTCATGCTCCACTACAACTTCCCCCCGTTCTCCACCGGCGAGGTCCGCCCGATGCGCGGCACGAGCCGGCGCGAGATCGGCCACGGGAATCTGGCCGAGCGCGCGCTGCAGTCGCTGTTGCCGAGCGCGGAGGACTTCCCGTACACCGTGCGCATCGTGAGCGACATCCTCGAGAGCAATGGCTCGTCGAGCATGGCGTCCATCTGCGGCGGGTCGCTCGCGCTGTTCGACGCGGGCGTGCCGTATCCGGCGGCGGTGGCGGGCGTGGCGATGGGGCTGATCAAGGAAGGCTCGCGCTACGCGATCCTCACCGACATCCTCGGCACGGAAGACCACCTCGGCGACATGGACTTCAAGGTGGCCGGCACCGACCAGGGCATCACCTCGATCCAGATGGACATCAAGATCGAGGGGCTCGATCTCGAGATCATGCGCCAGGCGCTCGCACAGGCCAAGGAAGGGCGCATGCACATTCTGGGGGAGATGGCGAAGGCGCTCCCGCAGCCGCGCGCCGATCTGTCGCCGTACGCGCCGCGCATCGTGACCATCAATATTAGCCCCGAGAAGATCGGCGACCTCATCGGTCCCAAGGGGAAGACCATCCGCGGCATCCAGGATGAGACCGGGGCGCAGATCACGGTGGACGACACCGGCCTCGTGACGATCGCCGCGGTGGGGGGCGACGCGCTCCAGCGCGCGAAGGAGATGATCAAGGCGCTCACGATCGAGCCCGAGATCGGCGCCACGTACGAGGGCACGGTCAAGAACACCACGGCGTTCGGCGCGTTCGTCGAGATCCTCCCCGGCACCGAGGGCCTGGTGCACATCTCCGAGCTGGCGCACGGCCGCACCGAGAAGACGGAAGACGTGGTGAAGCGCGGCGATCGCGTGCGCGTGAAGGTGATCGACCGCGACGAGCGCGGGAAGATGCGGCTCTCGATGAAGGCGTTGCTCCCGCGCCCCGAGGGGATGCCCGAGGAGCCGGAGCACGCGCCGCGTCCGCGGCGCGAGCACAGCGATGATGGCGCGCGCGAGCGGCGTCCCGCCCGCGGCGGAGGGCGCAGCCGGAGGTGAGCGCGGTGTCGCCGCGGCCCGATGCCGGGCTGAGCCGGACGACGCTGCCGAATGGACTGACCGTGCTCTCGGAGAACGTGCCGGGAGTGCGGTCGGTCGCGTTCGGGGCCTGGGTGCGCGCGGCTTCGGTGCACGAGCAGCGCGAGCGCATGGGCGTGTCGCATCTCCTCGAGCACATGGTGTTCAAGGGCACGCCCACGCGCAGCGCGCGCGAGATCGCGCTCGCGCTCGAATCGTTAGGGGGCTCGCTCGATGCGTATACCGCCCGCGAGCACACCGCGTACCAGGCACGCGCGCTCGACGAGCATCTCGAGGCGGCCGCGGACGTGATCGCGGACCTCATGTTCCGCCCGCTGTTGCGCGCGGAAGACCTCAAGCTCGAGCGCAAGGTGGTGCTGGAGGAGATCAGTACGGTGGAGGACACGCCGGACGATCTCGTGTTCGAGTTGCACAACGAGGCGATGTGGGGATCGCACCCCTACGGCTACCAGATCCTCGGCACGCGCGAAACGGTGAGTGCGCTCGGCGTGAAGGAGCTGCGCGAGTTGCACACGCGCGCGTACAACCCGCCGCAGATCGTGGTGGCGTGCGCGGGGCGCGTGGAGCACGAGCGATTGCTGGATGTTCTGGAGCGCACCGGCTGGGCCGACATCGAGCGCGGCGACGACCGTGCGCTGAGCGTTCCCGCCATCGCCCCCGCCGTCCCCGAAGTGCGCCACATCGAGCGCGAGGGGGCGCAGACGCACATCGTATTCGGCTCCCCCACCGTGCGCTACGGCGACCGCCGCCGCTTCGCGATCGCGCTGGTGGACACGATCCTCGGCGGCGGCATGAGCTCGCGCTTGTTCCAGCGCGTGCGCGAAGAGCTCGGCCTCGCCTACGACGTGCACACCTTCCAGAGCTTCCACCCCGAAGCGGGCGTGCACGGCGTGTACGTGGGCACCGCGCCGCAGTCCGCGCGGCAGGCGACCGAAGCCGTGCGCGAGGAATTGTCCAACCTCGTGGCCGGCTCGCTCACGGACGCGGAGCTCGAGAGCGGCAAACGCCAGCTCGCCGGCTCGGTCACCCTGTCGCTCGAGAGCGTGAGCGCCCGCATGCACCGGGCCGCCGGCTCCGCATTGTTCGACGAGCCGTTCCGCACGCTGGACGAAACGCTCGCACTGATCGAAGCCATCACGCCCGACGACGTCGCCGCCGTGTGCAGGGAATTCTATTCCCCCGATCGCCAGACCGTGCTCAGCCTCGGCCCCGAACCCGCTGCTCCCTGACAGCGCCTAGACCCTAGCCCCTCCTCCCCGCTCCCTGCACCTTAAGGCCCATGAAAATCGGCGTCCCCAAAGAGATCAAGACCAACGAGAACAGGATCGCCCTCGTCCCCGCCGGAGCGGAAGCGCTGGTGTCCGCGGGCCACAGCGTGACCATCGAGAAGGGAGCCGGCGAAGGCTCCGGCTTCGCTGACGATCTCTACGTGCGCGCCGGCGCCAAGCTCGCGCCGAACGCCGACGCCGTGTGGGCCGACGCCGAGATGATCATGAAGGTGAAGGAGCCCATCGAGCCCGAATGGAAGCGGATGAAGAGGGGGCAGACCATCTTCACGTATTTCCACTTCGCCGCGGACGAGAAGCTCACCAAGGCGCACATCGCGAGCGGCGCTGTGTGCATCGCCTACGAGACCGTGGAGCTGCCGAGCGGCGAGCTCCCGTTGCTCACGCCCATGAGCGAAGTGGCGGGGCGGATGGCGGTGCAGGAGGGGGCCAAGTATCTGGAGAAGCTCCACGGCGGGCGCGGCGTGCTCTTGGGCGGCGTGCCGGGCGTGCCGCCGGGCAAGGTCGTGATCCTGGGCGGCGGCGTGGTGGGCACGAACGCGGCGAAGATGGCGGCGGGGCTCGGCGCGAAGGTCACGATCCTGGACCTCTCGCTCGAGCGGCTGCGCTACTTGAGCGACGTGATGCCGGCGAACGTGAGTCTCGTGTATTCGAATCGCCACACGATACTCGAGCAGATCGCGAGCGCGGACCTCGTGGTGGGCGCGGTGCTAGTGGTCGGAGCGAAAGCGCCGCGTCTCATCCGGCGCGAGGATCTCAAGCTCATGCAGCCGGGGTCCGTGATCGTGGACGTGGCGATCGATCAGGGCGGGTGCGTGGAGACCATCCACGCGACCACGCACGAGAATCCGGTGTACGTGGTGGATGGCGTGATCCACTACGGGGTGGCGAACATGCCCGGTGGGGTGTCGCGCACGTCCACGTTGGCGCTCACGAACGCGACCTTCCCGTACGCGCTGCAGCTGGCGAACAAGGGGTGGAAGAAGGCCTTGAAGGAGAATCCCGCGCTCAAGTTGGGGCTGAACGTGGTGGAGGGGGCGGTGGTGTATCCGGCGGTGGCGGAGGCCTTCGGGATCAAGTGTGAGCCCATGGAGAAATTCCTTTCCTGAGGGTGAACGGCGCGTTTGGTCGTACGCGTTTGGAAGGGCGCTGCACCTTAGCGTAGGAGGCGGGTGCTTCCTCCGATTCTCTGCTACCACAAGATCGAGCCGCGTCACGAGTTGGGCGTGACGCGGCTCTCTCCTAGGCGGTTCGCGCGGCAGATCGAGCGGCTGGCGCGCGCGGGGTGGCGCGCGTTGTCGTTGGACGAGGTGATCGCCTGCGCGCTTGGCGAGCGTGACGTGGGTGCGCGCGAGCTCGCGATCACGTTCGACGATGCGTATCGTGGACTGCGCGAGCATGCGTTCCCGGTGCTGCGCGCGCACGGCTTCCCCGCCACCGTGTTCGTGATCACGGATTTCGCCGGGAAGCTCAATCGCTGGGACGTGGCGTACGGCGGGCGGCGATTCGCGCACCTCGCCTGGCGCGACATCGAGCGGGCGGCGGGGCAGGGGATCGCGTTCGCCTCGCACACGGCCACGCACGCGCGGCTCGACTGGTTGAGCGATGCGGCGGCGCGTCGCGATCTCGTGCGGTCGCGCGAAGCGCTCGAGGCGGCGCTCGGTGTGCCCTGCCGCGCGGTGAGCTATCCGTTCGGCATCGCGCGCGCGCGCGAGGCGGCACTCGCGCGCGACGCCGGATACTCCGCCGGATTCACGTTGGTGCGCGCCTGGAGCGGCGACATCATGAGCGTACCGCGGACGCCCGTGTACGTCTGGAGCCCACCGACTCCCGTGGTCGGATGGCTCGCGCCCATCGAACGCCTCGGCGCGATCGGGGCGAACCGCTGCGCAGTGGGCACGTCGTTCATCCAACGCGCCTCCGCGGCGGCGTCGCGAGCGTAAGGAGGGTCCGCATGTCCGTGCGCATCGTGCGACTCGGCAGCCCCCGCCTGCGCGGCGAAGGCCTTCGCATTGGCACCGTCCGCCGCCCGCCGCGTGGCGTGCCCAAGCGCGACTTCGCGCGCCGGAACTTCTATGACGTGTGGCTCCCGACGCTCTCGCCGAGTGCCGAGGCTGTGAAGGGCGCGCTCACCGCGACCACCGATCGCGACTGGGCGCGATTCGTGAAGCGGTACCGTCGCGAGATGGCGCGCCCCGAGCCCCGGGCGACGCTCGCACTGTTGGCGGCGCTCTCGCATGAGGCCGACTTCTCCGTGGGCTGCTACTGCGAGAACGAATCGCGTTGCCATCGCTCCGTGCTGCGCGAGCTCCTCCGGGAGCACGGAGCGCGCCTGGGGTGAGTCGCACGGGATCCGCCCGTTGCGCGCTGGATCGATGATGGCGCGCTTTGTCAGGCGGCATATCCGTGGCCCGTGCCCGACGCGCCCAAGCTGCTCGATGTCGTGCGCGAGCGATTGCGGCTCCGCCACGCCTCCCCGAACACGATCGAGGCCTACGTCGGCTGGATCCGCCGATACGTGCGCTTTCACCGCGGCAGGCATCCCCGCACCCTCGGCGCGTCCGACGTCACCGCGTTCCTGACCGATCTCGCCGTGCGCCGGCGCGTCTCCGCCTCTACGCAGAACCAGGCGCGCGCCGCGATCGTGTTCCTGTACGAGCAGGTCTTCGGCGAGCCCGTGGCGATGCTCAAGGACATCGCGTACGCCAAGCGCCCCGCGCGCCGCCCCACGGTGCTCTCTCGCGACGAAGCGCGAAGAGTGCTGTCTGAAATGGAGGGTCCGCCGCAGCTGATCGCGCTGTTGATCTATGGCAGCGGGCTCCGTCTGCACGAAGCCTGTTCGCTGCGCGTGAAGGACGTGGACTTCGATCGCGGCCAGATCATCGTGCGGCAGGGCAAGGGAGGCCGCGACCGGCTGACGATGCTCCCCGCCTCACTCGTCGGGCCACTCACTGCTCACTTGAGCCGAGTAGAGCAACTCCATCGTCGCGAGATCGCCGCGAACCGTGGTTATGTGGCCCTCCCCGATTCCTTCGCGAGGAAGTCCCCGTCCGCGGCGCGCAGCTGGAACTGGCAGTGGATCTTCCCGGCGACGCGTGGCTACAAGGATCCCGTTACCGGCCACTGGGTGCGCCACCACCTGCACGATACGGTTGTGCAGCGCGCCGTCACCGGCGCCGCACATCGCGCCGGCATCAGCAAGCGCGTCACCACCCACACGTTCCGTCACAGCTTCGCCACGCATCTCCTGGAGGCGGGCTACGACATCCGCACCATCCAGGAGTTGCTCGGCCACAAGGACGTGAGCACCACCATGATCTACACCCACGTCCTCAGCCAGGGCCCCAAGGCCGTCACGAGCCCAGTGGACGCGCTCACTCACGCGCCGATCGTCTCACCCCCTCCCAGCGCCGCTCATGCTCCGGCACGCGCTATGCCGACCAGCCCGAGCACCAACTTCCGCGGACGCTTGATCGACGGCAAAGGCGTCAAATTCCCGTGGCGCCACGAGTTACGGTGAGAATCCACCAATCCGCCGCAGTTGACTATGGAGACGGAATCCCGCAGGGTATCAGGAGCAGTGCAGGAATACCTCATGCATAATTCTCGTTAAACAGGCCGCACGGATCTCTGGAATGCCATCCTCGAAGGCAATCTCGTGGCAATGCTGTTTCTGCGGTGAACGAATTGAGTTGTCCTGGGATCGGTGGACGGTGAGTTAAGCTACTGCTGCTTCCCGCTCGAACACGACTGGACTGCGATTGCCGAGCGTCGAGTGCCGCCGGATCGGATTGTAGAACCGCTCGATGTAATCG